>OGCU01000139.1_pt1 | contig 53737 bp, 56 predicted proteins | sample 1570251 | NCBI WGS metagenome assembly OGCU01 (sample SAMEA2582182, study PRJEB24529) | metagenome | biome: Human gut stool | place: China | collected 2011
AATGTCCTTATCTTTTAACTTTCGTCTGCGGTGTTTCCCGCTGACAAAAATAATAATACCATTTTTTCAACATTATGTCAACAACTTTTTTTATTTTTTATTTTAAAAGTAATTTTTTTATAAACTTCATATCATAATATTATTATTCAAACTTAGTTCTACAAAATTCATAATATCTTTTTTTATTTTTTTGTATTAGAAATATATATTTTAACCAAAATATATTTTAAATTTTTTTAACCTTATCAAATAGTTATATTAATTTATATCAAAACTTAGTTCTTCTGCAATATCATTATATATAGAAAAAAATCCTTGTAAGTAAACTTACAAGGATTTAATTAACTAGAATTTCATGTTAACTCCAGCTTCAACTATTGTCATATATGAATCTTTTTTAGATCCATCTGCTTGCTCCCATTTTCCAAACTCATACCCTAAGCTTGTGAAAATAGTTGTTGTTTCTGTTAATGCATATGTTCCATGTGCATATATTCTATTTACATCAAATGCATCTTTCATTCTAGTTCCTACTCCATAGTCTTTAGAACCATTTTCTTTCTTAGACTCATATTGTAATGTTCCTCTATATTCTCCTGATACAGCAAAATCTCCATACTTTGCCTTTGGAGTAAATAATCTTACTTGTTGATATTGAACTTCTGAATCGTTACTAATCGCATACTCTCCTTCAAAGTAATAAGAAATTCCCCATCCATTATACGATAATTTTGGTTGGAACTCTACATAATTAGAATCTGAATTAGTATGTTGAACTACTGATACAATTCCTTCTTCATTTACTGTAAAGTCTTTATTATCAAATTTCTTCCCATCATCAGCCTTATACTCATATGTTAAGTATCCAGATAACCACGAAGTCGGTGCAAAGTTTCCTGTTATTGCATACTTATCCCAAGATCCTTGAGCTGCATATTGTAATTCTACAGAATAATTTTCAAATAAATTTCTTCCAACTCCTACATATGTTCTAGTTGCTACTTTATCAAATAAATCTTTTTCTGCATATGATCCATTTGTATTAGAATTAAAATATCTTCTTGCATTAAACCAACCATACCAGTCAGCTCCATAAGAGAAGTTAGTATATAATCTTAATGAATTATTTCCTAAATCTCCACCAGCTTTTCCAGATCTATTTTCTGACCAAACACCTGTTTTTATTGATGTTAATTTTAAAGTTGGTGCTTCCTCTACTACTACAACCTCTACTACAGGCTCAGCTACTACTACAACCTCTTTTGATACTTCTACTGGTGCTACTACGGCCTCTTTTGCAGATGCAGTTGCTCCAACTACTAATAAAGAACCTAATAAAAGTGCTAACTTTTTCATATAAATTCCCTCCAGTTATTATTTTTTTTAGAAATCCCCGTTTTTGAATTTCTCCCGTTACCTAGTTTATACAATATTTTAATCTTTTTGTAAATATTTTTTTATTTTTTTCCAAACTTTTTACTCACTTTTTACGTCTACTCTGTTTAATCTTAAATCATTTTTTTAATTAAAAATCCACTTTTTGTAAAACAATACTTTATTTTATAATGTTTTTTCAACTCACACTTCACTGAACTTATAGTCATTAACTTTTTAACATATATTTTTTTTATCTTTAAATTTATTATATATATTTTTTTTTATGTCTTAAAATAAAAAAAAGCAGATACATAATTGTATCTGCAATAATTTTTTTGAATAAAAAAGCGATTATCTCTTTGAGAATTGTGGAGATCTTCTTGCTTTTCTCTTTCCGAATTTCTTTCTCTCTACCATTCTTGAGTCTCTTGTTAAGAAACCAGCTTCTTTTAAAGCTCCTCTTAAAGTCTCATCAGCTTCTAATAAAGCTCTTGATAATCCGTGTCTGATAGCTCCAGCTTGACCAGCGTTTCCTCCACCGATTACGTTTACTTTAACTTCAAACTTATCTAAAGTTTCAGTTAATGTTAATGGTTGCTCAACGATTTTAGAAAGTAACTCTCTTCCACCGAAGTAGTCTGCCATAGTTTTTCCGTTTATTTCAATTCCTTTTCCACCAGGAATAAGTCTTACTCTTGCTACTGAAGTTTTTCTTCTTCCAGTTCCTCTATATTGAATCATTTCTGCCACTGTCAATCCCTCCTAATTAAAATTCTACCTTTACTGGTTTTTGTGCAGTATGAGCGTGCTCAGCTCCAACAAATATTCTTAATCTTGTTAACTGCTCTCTTCCTAATCTGTTCTTTGGAAGCATTCTCTTAACAGCTAGCATTAAAGCTTCTTTAGGATTCTTTGCAAGAATCTCTTCTAATCTTCTTTCTTTTAATCCACCAGGGAATCCTGAGTGACTGTAGTAAACTTTATCTGTTAATTTCTTTCCAGTTACAGCTACCTTTTCGATATTTGTAACGATTACGAAGTCTCCTCCGTCAATATGTGGAGTGTAAGAAACTTTATCTTTACCCATTAATTTTTTAGCTATTTCTGCAGCTAATCTTCCTAAAATTTTTCCTTCTGCGTCGTATTGAACGAATTCTCTTACAACGTCTTCTTTTCTTTGCATTGCAGTGTATTTCTTCACGTTTTTTTTCCTCCTCGAAAATAGTTATATTTTTTAATATAACGAACGGCGTTCCTTTGTGGGAAAGGATTTATTATACCTATATATTATATCTATTTTTTCCTTTTTTGTCAATTACTTTTTGAAGATTCCTAAAGGTTTTCCTAGTGGTAAAAACTCTCTTCCAAAAGTTTTATTTAAAACATTTGCAGCTGATCCGTAGAATGACATCATAGCTATTGCAAACTCTGATACTGCAGCTAATGTATGCATTGCATGAGGAGCAATTCCAAATGTTGTTCCTGCTAATCCTATAAATAGGAAGTCAATTAATATAAATATTATTAATAATGTTTTATTAGTTTCAACAGCTCCAACTGTCATGTATAATGTGAATATTAAATATCCTATAAATACAAATCCAAAAGCTTTAGGATCCGCTGCAGCTTTCATAGCTTCACCAAATACTCCAAGTTGTATCATCCAGCTCATAGCCATTCCAAACCAGAAGAATGCATATCCACCAAACGCTGTAGTTCCAAATACATTTCCATGTTTAATATCATTTAAACAAGCTATTAACTGAACAAAAGCTCCTAAAAATATTGCCCAAGGAATTACTAACGATACTCCACTTACAATTCCAAACTTATTTGCTGATGCTACTAATGTAACTATTGCAAGACCTAATAGTCCTAATGCTGAAGGGTCTGCTACTTCAATTTTTACATGATTGTTTTGATTCATTTTCTCTTTTCTTACTCCTTAATTAATTTTTTTACGCAAGGAGTATTTTAACCTTTTCATAAAACTTTGTCAACAAATACTTAACTTTATTTATTTTTTATATTGTTAATGCTGAAGCCCCTTTTATTCCTGCATCATTCCCAAGTTGCCCTAATTTAATTTGAAGATTTTCAATTGTTATTCCTAGGGCATAATTTGGTAGTTTTTCTTTTACTTTATCCAACAAAATATCTCCAGCTAAAGCTACTCCTCCTGATAAAATTATTACTTCTGGATTTATAATATTTAAAACATTTCCAATTCCCATAGCAAGATATTCTGAAACATAATCGACAATTTCTAAAGAGAATTTATCTCCTTTTTTAGCAGCATCAAAAACATGTTTAGCTTCTAATTTGTTTAAATCACCATCTATCAATCTATAAAGTTCATTATTTTTATTTATTTGTAATCTCGATAAAGCTTCTCTTATTACTCCTGTAGCTGATGCATAAGCTTCAAAACACCCTTTTTGACCGCATCCACATACTTTTCCTTCTTTTTCTAATTTCATATGGCCAATTTCTCCACCTGCACCAGTTGCACCGGAAATTAATTTACCATCTATAAATATTCCACCACCAACTCCTGTTCCAAGAGCTATTGTTACACTTTTAGAATATCCTTTTCCAGCTCCATACAAAGTTTCTCCTAGAGCTATTACGTTAACATCATTATCCAATCTTGTTTTTATTCCAGAAATCTCTTCCATTTTTTCACTAATATTTATATTTTTTTCCCAAGGGAAATTAGCAAAAAAACCAACTTTTTTCTGATCAATAACTGGTCCAGGTATCCCCATACCAATACCTTTTATCATATCTCTAGATATATCTAACTCATCTGATAATTCTAAAACAGTACCCCAAATTTTATTTAAAGTATAATCTACTCCCTCTATTGATTCTGTTTTTATGCTTGTACTTTTTAAAATATCGCCATCAGAATTTAGTATTCCAATTTTACTATTAGTACCTCCAATATCTATTCCTACAAAATATTCCATAAAACTCCCTCCTAATTATAAATATTTTTATATTTTTCTTTTAAATACTCTATATAATATTCTGGATTTAATTCTTCTCCAGTTACTGAAACCATAATCTCTTTAGGTGTTTTCAACTTTCCATATCTATGAATTTTTTCTCTTAACCATTCTTTAATTCTTTTTAATTCTCCTCTTTCCAATGTTCCTTCTATATTTATATCTTTTTTCATAGCATTTAAAATTTGAAGTGAATATACATTTCCTAAAGCGTACGATGGAAAGTATCCAATAAGACCACAAGACCAATGAACATCCTGCAAAACACCTTCAGAATCTGTTGATGGAACTACTCCTAAATATTCATACATTTTTTCATTCCAAACTCTTGGTAAATCTTTTACCAAGTATTCTCTTGATAAAATCCCTTTTTCAATTTCATAACGTATCATTATATGTAGTGAATACGTTAATTCATCTGCTTCAACTCTGATTAAAGATGGCGAAACTTCATTTATTCCTTTATAAATCTCTTCTAATGTTAACTTTGATAATTCACTATATTTAAATTTACTTTTTTCTAGAATCCCAAACCAAAATTCCTTACTTCTCCCAATAATATTTTCATAAAATCTCGATTGAGATTCATGTATACCCATAGAGGCTCCATCAGATAAAGTCGTATCTTTTAAAATTTCATCTACTCCCTGTTCATATATTCCATGTCCACCCTCATGAATAGTACTAAAAACACTTGAAAACGGAAAATCTTTTAGATATCTCGTTGTTAATCTAACATCATCTTTATTTACAGTTAATGTAAATGGATGGGCACTTTCTGATAAAACTCCTCTTTCTAAATCAAACCCAATATACTCTAAAATCTCTTTTGAAAAAAGCTTTTGATTGTATTCTGAAACTTCAAACTTCACTTTCTTTTGAAAGTCTCTTTTGTTTTTATTTACTTCTTTTAATAAAGGTACAATCTCTTTTTTTAATTCTGCAAAAAAATTATCTAGCTTTTTAACGTTCATTCCCTTTTCATAATCATTCAAAATTTCTGAATAAACATCCTCTTTTATTCCTCTATACTCTATAAACTTTCGATTAAAATTAAAAATTTGCTCTAAAATAGGAGCAAAACTTTCAAAATCATTATTTTCTCGAGCTATCTCCCATATCCCTTGAGCTTTAGCTGTAAGTTCAGAGTACATTTTATACTCTTCACTAGGTATAACTTTTATTTTTTCAACTTCTTCTTCTAAAAGTTCTATCTCTCGTTTTATTATATCATCTAATTTTTCTTCATTTTTTTTCAATTCTTTTAACATCTCTAAAAACTCTTTAGAAGTAGTTAAATTATAGCTCTTTAAGCTTAATTCTCCTATCATTTCAGAGATCAATTTATAACCACCTTTTGGTGCTTGGGTTTCCAAATCCCACTGAAGTAAAGCTAACATAGAATCTATTATTTTTTTCTCTTTTATCATTTCTCTAAATTTATTTATTTTCTCTTCCATAATTCCACTCCTTTACCCTTTTACTTAATTATATTGAATTTTTTCTTCTTTAACAAGATTTTTCACGTTCTATTGATAATTTTAGTAAAATAATGTAAACTTATATATAAAAATATAATAATAGTATAAAAGGAGTTTTTATGAAAAGAAGTATATCTGGTATCCAACCCAGTGGAATATTACATTTAGGAAACTATTTTGGAGCCATGAAACAGTTTATAGAAAACCAAGATAAATATGAAGGTTTTTATTTTATTGCAGACTATCATTCACTTACATCTCTTACTGATCCAAAAGCACTTAGAGAAAACTCTTATAATATAGTTTTAGATTATTTAGCTTTAGGACTTGATCCTGAAAAGTCAACAATTTTTTTACAATCAGATGTTCCTGAACATACAGAGCTTATGTGGTTACTTTCTAACATTACCCCTGTAGGTCTTTTAGAAAGAGGTCATTCATACAAAGATAAAGTTGCTAAAGGATTTACACCTAATACAGGACTTTTAACTTACCCTGTTCTTATGGCTGCTGATATACTTATGTATAATGCCGACATTGTTCCAGTGGGAAAAGATCAAAAACAACATCTAGAAATGACAAGAGATATTGCACTAAAATTTAATCAGCAATATGAAGTTGAACTTTTCAAACTTCCTGAGCCTCAAATTTTAGAAGATTTAGCTATTATTCCTGGTACTGATGGACAAAAAATGAGTAAATCATATGGTAATACAATTAATATGTTTGCATCTAAAAAAGAGCTTAAAAAGCAAATTATGAGTATTGTTACTGATTCTACTCCTTTAGAAGAACCAAAGGATCCAAATAACAATATTGTTAAACTTTACGAACTTTTTGCAACTAAAGAACAAGTTGAAGAGATGAAAAATAAATTCATTGCTGGAAACTATGGATATGGACATGCTAAAACTGAACTTTTAAATGCTGTTCTTGAATACTTTAAAGATGCTAGAGAAAAAAGAGAAGAATTAGTAAATAATATGGAATATGTGGAAGAAGTTCTTGCTAAAGGAGCTGCTAAAGCTAGAGAAATTGCTAAAGCACAAATAACAGCTGCAAAAAAAGCTGTTGGATTAATAGGAAATGCATATAATAAATAAAAAAAGACAGTGAAAACTGTCTTTTAATTTTTTTATGGCGCACCCGAGAGGAATCGAACCCCTAACCCCCTGATCCGTAGTCAGGTGCTCTATCCAATTGAGCCACGGATGCATATTTGTCTATAAAAAAAAGGTAGTCATTCTACCTTAAACTGCTTTTATAATGGCGGTGAAGGTGGGATTTGAACCCACGGTACGGGATTAACCGTACTCTCCCTTAGCAGGGGAGTGCATTAGGCCACTCTGCCACTTCACCATCCTTTATGGCGGAAGGTCAGAGACTCGAACTCTGAAGTCTTGCGACGCCGGTTTTCAAGACCGGTTCCTTACCAGTTAGGGTAACCTTCCGTACACAAAGATAGTATCATTTTTTTTATTAATTGTCAAACACTTTTTTTATTTTCAAAAAAAAAGCTGCCTTAAAAGCAGCTTTAATTAACTATTTTTCTTCAGTACCTGTTGTTTCAGTTACTTCTTCTTTATTTTCTTCCTCTTTTGGAATAGGATTTCCAAACATCCACTCAATTTGTCTTCTAACTCCAGTTAATTCTACAACTTGACCATCGAATTCTAATCTATCATTTTCAGGAATAGCTAAGAATCCATCCTCTATTGGAGCATCTTTTAATAAGTTATGCTGAATTTTTATAGCATTCTCAAACCCAAATGGTTTGAATTCTGTTTTTACACTTCTAATTAACTCATCTTTTTTAGAAATCTCCTCCACTTGCTCTGGAGTGAATCTTCTTTGTGGTGGGTACTCTGCTATAAATAAAGTTTCTGTTTTTAAAAACTTTAATTCTTCTCCCTCTTTTTCAAATATATCTATTGTATATCTTCCTCTTGTTTTAACTAAAAATCTATCAATATCTACAATCTTTTTTCCAACACCTAAAGGGTCTACCATTGGTGTTAACTCCCCTCTTGATATTAAATCATCATCTGGTCCATTTAATCTAACTTCAAATACTGTTGGTTTTGTAATCTCCTCAAAAGTTAAAACAATTGATAATCTCATCATAGGATGAGGAAATATAGGTTGAATTATATTATCAAAAGAGCCAAATATATCTACAGCTCCTCCTACTTGTTGACTCATCTGAGCTGCATGTGCAACTATTATATTTTTTACCTTAGCCATCTTATCCCCCTTTTTGGTTGTTTTGTTCTAATTTACTATAGCATACCTGTTTTAATTTGTAAATTTTTATTTCAAGATTGTAAATATAAAAATAGTACCTTTTCCTTCTTTAGAAATAACATCTACTTTCCCTCCACATCTTTCAACCAATTCTTTTACAATGGAAAGTCCTAATCCAGTTCCAGCCTTATTACTTGTCCTTGCTTTATCTACTCTGTAAAATCTTTCAAATATTTTCTCTACATCTTCTGGTGAAATTCCTACTCCATTATCTTTCACACCTATTTTATACATACTTTTTGTTTCTATTATCGATATTTCTATTTCTGGTCTTAAGTCTCCTCTATATATAATAGCATTTTCAACTAAATTTTTTAAAATAGTCAAAACTTTTTCAAAATCAATTTTTAGTTCCCCATCTTTATTTAAAAGATTTAAACTATAAGTTATATTAGCTTCACTTGTTTTGATTCTTTCGTTTAATATTGCGTGTAGTTCTGTTTTTAATCTTGCCACTGGTACCTTTTCAATATTAACAATATTTGAGCTTTCAATCTTACTTATATTTAAGAAATCTGAAATTATATTCTCTAATTTGTCTATATTATTTTTTATAGTTTTTATAAACTGAATTTTCAATGGCTCAGGTGCATCTTCTAATGCAATTACATACCCTTTTATATTTGTTAGAGGTGTTTTTAATTCATGACTTACATTACTTATAAAAGTTTTTTGAACTTCTATCATTCCTTTAGTTTGAGTTATATCTTTTATAGATAATAAATATCTTTGATCTTGATCTAAAAATTTAACATTTACACTAAAATATCTTTTTAATCTTAAAATATAAACTTCAGATTTTTGATTCTGTTTTTCTCTTACACTTTTTTTTACTATATCTATAATTTCAATATCTTTTATTAAATTTAAATAATTCAATTTATCCTTTTCATAAAGATAATTAAATCTACTATTTTTAATTATTAATTGTAAATTTTCATCAAAAAGACATATTGAAGAATCTATAGATGTTATTATTTGATGTAAAATTCTCTTTTCTCTATTAAGATTAACTATATTTTCCAAATTTTGTTTTTGCCACTTTTGGACAATATCCCATAAATTGAGAATCCAAGGGTCTTTTTCAAAATACAGATTTTCTCCATTTCCTTTTTCTTTTAAAAAATCTTCAATAACTTCTATCTTTCTATACAAATCTCTTTTCAAATATTTTTTATAAAAAGCATGTATTATAAAGTTTAAAAATGTAAAAAATAAAAGTTCTGCAACTAAAATTATCTTTAACATTTTTAAAGTTTCTCCATAATTTTTAGAAACTCTTACAACTACTTTTTCTCCCTCTTTATTGCTTCTTTCAACTGCATAGTATGCCATAGTCTCATCTGAAATGGAACTTTTCCTTATATCAAATCCTATTCCAGCATTTTTTACTTCAAGAACTTCCCTTCTATTTCCATGATTTTCTAGCTTTCCTTCTTCATTATATTTTCTTGAATCATATATAACCTTTCCGTTTAAACCGATTATATTAAATCTCATATCAGAATTTTCAAATATTTGTTGGTAATCTTTTTTGTCATACTCCTTTATTAAATTAGATATAATAAAAACATTTTCTTTTAAGCTGTTTTTCACCCCATCTTTATACAAGTGAGATAGAAATGAAATATTAGTTATTACAAAAATTATTTCAATCATAACTATAAAAAATAAAGCGATTATCTCTTTTCTTCTAATCTGTATCCTACTCCTTTCACGGTTTTTATACACTCTGTTAAAAATGGTATTTTCTCTCTCAATTTAGATATATACACATCTACAGTTCGATCACCTGAATAATAATTACTTCCCCAAACTTTATCTAAGATTTTCTCTCTACTTACTACAATTCCTTTATTTTTAACTAAAAGCAAAAGTAAATCATACTCTTTCTTAGATAATTCTACTTCTTCACCGTTATTTGTAACTAAATGTTTATCTTCATCTATTTCTAAATCTAAAAATCTATTTCTTATTTTTTTATTTTTTTCTTGCTGATTAAGAAGTTTTTTTCCTCTTAAGAGAAGTTCTCTAGGATCAAATGGTTTTTTCATATAATCGTCCGCTCCAATTTCTAACCCTTTTAACACATCTTCAACTTCTGTTTTAGCTGTTAGCATAACTATGTAAGGAGTTCCGTACTCATCTTCCATCTCTTTTACAATCTTCGTAAAATTTATTCCATCTAAATTAGGTAGCATTAAATCTAAGATGATTAATTCATGTTTATCTTTTTTCAAATACTTCAAACCCTCTAATCCATCAGAAGCTACGGTTACTTTATAACCCTCTTTTGTGAAATAATAGTTTATTAACGCCTGTATCTCTAAATCATCTTCAACTACTAGTACCTTCATATCATCTCTCCCTATTTTTTCTTTTTATTATATCATAAATATAAAAAAGGTGTCCTTTTTTCATCAGGACACCTATACCTACTATTTTGCTGGAACAAATCCCTCATCAGCAACTACTCTTTGTCCATCTGCTGATAATGCAAAGTCAACTAATCCGTTTACATCTTTATTATCTGTATCTATAACATACCAATAGATTTCTCTTGCTATTGGATATTTTTTATCTGCTACATTTTGTACACTAGGTTCTATTGAATCTACTTTTAAACTCTTTACAGATTTGTCCATATATCCCATTCCTATATATCCGATTGCATATTTATTACTCTTCGCTTCTTGCTTTATAGCTTCATTTGAAGGCATATACAAAGTATTTTTACCATATTCTGCATCTTTCTTTGTATTCTCTTCTCTTATAATATGCTCTTTAAAAAATTCATGTGTTCCAGATGATGAATCTCTAGACAAAACAACTATTGTAGCATCGTCTCCTCCAAGCTCTTTCCAATTAGTAATCTCTCCTCTAAATATTTTAGCTAAATCCTGATGTGTTAAATCATTTACTTTATTTGAGTCATTTACTATTACTGTTATACCATCATACCCTAAAACAACTTCTTTTAATTTTAACCCTTTCTCCTCTGCTGCTTTTACCTCTTTATCCTTAATATTTCTAGATGCCATTCCTATATCTGCTGTTCCATTTATTAAAGATGAAATTCCTACTCCAGATCCTCCACCTGTAACAGCAATTCTAGCATCCTTATTTTTCCCCATATACTCTTCAGCAATATATTGAGAAACATTTACTATTGTATCTGATCCTTTTACTTGAACAACTTTTGATGCCATTGCTGTTGTTGAATACGCTCCCATCATAGCCATTAACCCCATTAGAAAAAACTTTTTCATTTTCATCCTTAAACTCCTCCTAAATTTTATCTTTATTTTAATTTTTAATTTTCTATTCTTGAAAATAGTATAGAACATCAATGTTAATCTAATTTAAATTTAATGTAAAAAAACTGTAAAAAATTTTTTACAGTTTTTTTACATACAATTAATCTTATTTTAACAAGCAAGATATATTATATTCGTATATAGTTTAATTTTAGTTTAAAATTAGTTTAATTTTTTTTTAATTTTTTAACATAGATTTAGGAGGTTATCATGCATAATATAAGAAAAGTTAAAGATTCTTTTATGAATGGAGTTCATTCTATTGTTGGAATTTTTAACATTCTAATTGTTATACTTATATTCATTTTTATTTTAGTTAATAGTTTATCTTTCTTTAAAGACTATCCTCTTTCAAAATTTTTCTTTGGAACAGAATGGATATCTCTTTCAGGTAAATACGGACTTTTACCACTTTTAGTTGGATCATTTTGGGTAACGTTAGTTGCACTTTGTATCTCTATTCCTATTGGAATTATAACTACTATATATATATCTGAATTTGCTAATAAAAAAACAAAAAAAATTATTAAAATAATAATTGAAACAATGTCTGCTTTACCCTCAGTTGTTTTAGGATATCTAGGATTATATGTTCTATCTGGATTTATAAAAGATTCATTTAATTTACCAAGTGGACTAAATGCTTTAACTGGAGGAATTATGCTCTCTTTTATGGCTATTCCTACTATAGTAAGTCTGTCAGATGATGCATTAAATGCCCTTGATAAATCTTACCGTGAAGCTTCTCTTGCTCTTGGAGCTAATAAATTGGAAACAGTTTTCAAAGTTCTCTTACCTGCTGCATTTCCTGGAATTTTCGCAGGTATTATGTTAGGATTCGGAAGAATTATTGGTGAAACTATGGCTGTACTTATGATAACTGGAAATGCTCCTATAATGGCAACATCTCCACTATCTCCTGTTAGAACTCTGACAGCTACAATCGCTGCTGAAATGGGAGAGGTTGTTCAAGGAAGTCAACATTACCACGCTTTATTCGCTATCGGTTTGGTATTATTTGCAATAAGTTTCTTAACAAATAGTATTGCAGATAAGTATATTAGAAAATCAAGAAAACTGATGGGTAAATAGGAGGAGTATTTAAATGAAAATTTTAAAAGGAAAAAGTGGTATCGCTATCGAACTATTTATTAAGACAATTGCTTTATTAACAGTAGTCCCAATTTTTCTGATATTAGGGTACATTATCTATAAAGGTGTTCCTGCAATCTCGTGGGAGTTTTTAACCGAAGTTCCTAAGAGAGGAATGAGAGCAGGAGGAATTTTCCCAGCTATTGTTGGAACTATCTATCTAACTCTTGGAACTATTGCTGTTTCTGTTCCATTTGGAATCTTTACTGGAGTATATCTTGTTGAATATGCAAAAGATAACGTATTAACTAGATTAATCAACTTAACTATTATTAACTTAGCTGGAATACCTAGTATCATATATGGACTTTTCGGAATGGCATTATTCGTTATATACTTTAAGTTAGGTGTTTCAATATTATCAGGATCATTAACTTTAGGCATTATGTGCTTACCTGTTATTATAACAGCTACAAGAGAAGCTCTTTTAGCTGTTCCAAATAGCCTAAGAGAAGCATCTCTTGCTCTTGGCGCAACAAAATGGGAAACAATTTCTAAAGTTGTTGTTCCCGCCGCATTGCCTGGAATCTCAACTGGAGTCATCTTGAGTATTTCAAGAGCCGCTGGTGAAACTGCACCTATTTTATTTACAGCTGCAGCATTCTATTTGCCATTTTTACCTCAATCAATATTTGATCAGGTTATGGCTTTACCTTATCACCTTTACGTTATATCAACACAAGTGCCTAATATGCCACAAAGCAATATGCATGGAACTCTATTTGTTCTAGTATTTATAACTGTTGGATTTAATCTTATTGGTGCATATATTAGAAATAAATTTGAAAAATAATAATCTCGTATAATTTTGGAGGAATATATAATATGAAACAAGACGTTAGAATATCTGTTAAAAACTTTAATTTTTATTATGGTGATTTCAAAGCTTTAAAAAGTATAAATATGGATATAATGAAGAATAAAGTTACGGCACTTATTGGCCCATCTGGATGTGGTAAATCAACATTTTTAAGATCTTTAAACAGAATGAACGATCTTATATCTAGTGTTAAATATGAAGGTGAAATCTTACTTGATGATCAAAATATCTTTGATAAACAATTTGATATTGTTGAACTTAGAAAAAAAGTGGGAATGGTTTTCCAAAAACCAAATCCATTTCCTAAGTCTATCTATGAAAATTTAGTTTATGCTCCTAAATTACACGGAGAAACTAATAAGAAAAAATTAGATGAAATTGTAGAATCATCTCTTAAAGCAGTTGCTCTTTGGGATGAAGTAAAAGATAAACTTCACCAATCTGCTCTTGGGTTATCAGGAGGACAACAACAAAGACTTTGTATAGCTAGAGCTATCTCTATCAATCCTGAGATACTTCTTATGGATGAACCAACTTCAGCTCTTGATCCAATATCAACTGCTAAAATTGAAGAGTTAATTGTTGAACTTGCAAAAAATTATAGTATAGTTATTGTTACTCACAATATGCAACAAGCATCAAGAATATCTGATTACACTGGATTTTTTTATCAAGGTGTTTTAGAAGAGTTTGGTGAGACTTCTAAGATATTTACTACACCAAGTGTTAAGAAAACCGAAGATTATATAACAGGAAAATTTGGATAAAAAGGAGATTTTATGAGAACTTTAAACGAATCTTTAAAAGCTTTAGACGAACATTATTTAGAAACATTAAAATATGTTGGTAGAAATTTTGATGTAAATTTAGAGATGCTACAAAACAATAGTTTTAATCCTACACTTTATGGAGAAGCTAAAATGATAGAAGATTTTATTAACTCTTTTGAAGTAAAATTAAAAGAGGATTCTATTATTACAATGGCTAGATTTCAACCAGCAGCTAAAAATCTTAGGAAGTTAGTAATGATTATCAATAGCGTAAGAGTCCTTGAAAGAATGGGTGATCTTTTAAAAGCGAATTTATCTTTAATTAAAGATATCGAAAAAAAATCTCCAAACTTAGCTTATGCTCTAAGTGAGAAAGTTTTACCAATCGCAAAAAAAATCAGAGGTCTTTTTCAAATGTATGTTGATGCTTTTTTAAATGAAGACGTACGTTTACTATATAATGTTCTTTATTTAGATGAAGAGATTGATGACTTAATCAATGCTAACACTGATTATTTTCTTACTAAAATGAAAGAAACTCCAGATAATGTTGTTGGAGGTTCTGAACTTATGCTTTTAGATAAAAAATTTGAAAGATTATCAGATCATATAATACATTTAGCAAGTGATTTAATTTATATTTTAAATGGTGAAAATACTAGAAAAGCTGAATTACAAAATAAAGGAAAAGGGAACCAATAATGGTTCCCTTTTTAATCCTCTCTAATTCCTATGTAATCTGCTAACTCTAAAAAAACTTTAATTTTTTCATCTGGAAAAATATTTAAACTTCTTTTAGCACCTGAGATAACTTCTTTTAAAATCTCTTTACTTTTCTCAATTCCAAATATACTTGGATATGTCGTCTTTTCCAGTTCTAAATCACTACCAATAGGTTTTCCTATTTTTTCAAAGTCACCTTCTATATCTAATATATCATCTTTAATTTGAAAAGCTAATCCTATTCCATCTGCATAGTTTTCTAAAGCTTTATACTCCTCTTCTGTTGCTTCTGAAATTATTGCTCCTATCTCCACTGGTAATTTTATTAATTTCCCAGTTTTATTTTCATGGATATATTTTAAAGTTTCCAAAGACACCTTCTTTTTTTCACTTTCTATATCTACTGTTTGTCCACCAATCATACCATTTATTCCAGCATATCTTGATACCATACCTATTATTTTTACAAGTTTATCTGAAGCCACTCCTTTTGTTTCATCTGTTATAACTGAAAATGAATGCGTTAATAAAGCATCTCCTATTAGTATTGCTTCCGCTTCTCCAAACTTTTTATGAGTTGTTAATTTTCCTCTTCTATAATCATCATTATCAAGAGCTGGTAAATCATCATGAACCAAAGAATAAGAATGAATCATCTCTATTGCAACAGCTATTGGTAATCCTAAATCTATTTTTTTATCGAAAAGTTCTAATACCATTAATAATAAAATTGGTCTTAATCTTTTTCCTCCATTTAAAACAGAGTATCTCATACCTTCTGCTATTACATTTGGATATTCTAATTTATTTAAATGATATTCTATATTTGAATCCACAAGTTCTCTTTTAGTTTTTAAGTAATTTTTAAGCATTTTCATCAACCTCTAGTTGAATATTATCATTTTCTGAAGTTACTTTGATTATTTTCCCCTCTGCTTTATTCAAAATATCTGAGGATTTTTTTAATAACTTCATAGCTTTTTCATACTCTTTAATTGATTCATCTAAAGATAACTCACCTTTATCTAATTTTTCAATTATCATATCAATTTCATTAATATTATACTCAAAACTATCTTTTTTCATGGATCCTCCCTCTTTTATCTTGTATAGAATGTCACAACTTTTTTTCCATATTTTCTTTCGTCTGTCTTTTTAAATTCTCCAACTTCTTCAGACATATCTTCATACATATGATGTTCACAAATTATTAATCCATTTTCTGCTAATAATCCAGCTTTTGATATAGCTCTCATAACTCTCTCACAAACCTCATCTTTATAAGGAGGGTCCATAAAAATTATATCAAATTTTTCACCTTTTCTTCCTAAAATCTCAACAGCTCTTAAAGTTTCATTTTTGTAAGCTCTTGATTTATTCTCATATCCTAAATTATTGATATTTTTTATTATATATTTTAATGCTTCTTGATCTTTTTCTATCATTACAGCTCTTTTAGCTCCTCTACTTAAAGCTTCTAAAGCTATATTTCCTGTACCACTAAAAAGATCTAAGAATCTAGCATCAGTTATATATGGAGCAATTATTGAAAATAGAGATTCCTTTATACTATCTTGAGTAGGTCTTGTATCTGTACCTTTTCTACACTCTAATCTCTTCCCTTTTGCTTCTCCTGCGATTATTCTCATCTTTTCACCTCTTTTTTATTAATAAATAAACATTGCATCTCCAAAACTAAAGAAATGATACTCCTTTTTTACAGCCTCTTTATACACATCTAACATGAACTCTCTATTTGAAAGAGCCGATACTAACATAAGAAGTGTCGATTTCGGTAAATGAAAGTTAGTTATTAATGCATCTATAACATTAAATTTATATCCTGGGTATATAAATATCTCTGTACTTCCTGTTTTAGAAATTAAGTTCCCATCCATATCCACAGATGATTCCAATGCTCTAACAGTTGTTGTTCCAACAGCTATTATTCTTCTATTCTCTTCTTTTGCTTTTTTTATTCTTTCAACAGTATATAAAGGAATTTCAAAAATTTCCTCATGCATTTTATGGTCTAAAACATCTTCAGTTTGAACTGGTCTAAATGTTCCTAAACCAACCTCTAAAAATACATCTAATATTTCAATACCTTTTTCTTTTATTTTCTCTAAAAGTTCTTTTGTAAAATGTAACCCAGCTGTAGGTGCTGCAACTGATTCTCCCTTTATTGCATAAACTGTTTGATATCTATCTTTTGTTTCTAAAGCTTCTACAATATATGGAGGTAATGGCATTTTTCCAAGTTTATCTAATACTTCTTCAAATGCCCCCTCATATTCAAATCTTAAAACTCTATTTCCATCTTCTTTTATCTCTAATAGCTCAGCTACTAACTCTTTATTTTCACCTATTTCAAGCTTTTGTCCCACTTTTAATTTTTTAGCAGGTTTTAATAAACATTCCCAAGTATCTAAACTCACTCTTTTTATTAAAAGTATTTCTAAAACTCCACCAGTTTCTTTTTTTCCAAAAAGTCTAGCAGGTATAACTTTTGTTGAATTTCTTACTAAAACATCCCCTGGTTTTAGATAATCTATTATATTAAAAAAAGTTTTATGTTCTAATGTTTGATTTTCTTTATCTACTACCATTAATTTAGAGTGATCTCTAGGCTCTCTAGGCTTTTGACCTATAAGCTCATCTGGTAAATGATAATCATAATCAACTAATTTTGTTGACATCCTCTTCACCACTCTTTCTTCCTATTACTACTCTCTCTATTCCACTATAATCATTAACAATTGCTATTATTTCAAATCCAGCTTTTTTCATAAATTGACTTACTTCATGTGCCTGATTATACCCAACTTCAAAAGCTAAATAACCTTTATCCTTAAGATATTTTGAAGATTCCTCTGATATTTTTTTATAGAAATAGTAACCATCTCCATTATCTGTTAAAGCACCTTGAGGTTCATGCTGTTTAACTTCTGGCATTAACTCTTCATATTCATCTTTAGGTATATATGGTGGATTTGAGATAATCATATCATAATCATTATCTTTTATATTTGAGAAAATATCTGACTTAATAAACTTTAAATTACTTTCTACATTATTAATCTTTCTATTTTCTACAGCAACCTCTAAGGCATCTGTACTTATGTCCGCTCCTAAAACCATAGCACTTGGAATCTCTTTAGCTAGAGTTACAGATATCGCTCCACTTCCAGTTCCTATATCTAATACTTTAGGATTATCTATCTCATTTAAAATAAATTTACACTGCTCTACTAAAATTTCTGTATCTGCTCTTGGAATTAAAACTCTCTCATCAACTTTAAAAGGTAACCCATAAAACTCCCACTCTCCTAAAAGATATTGTAAAGGTTTTTTTTCCTTTGCTCTTTTATAAAGTAAATCTTTTATCTCTTCTTTTTCTTTTAAAGTAATCTCTTTTCTTAAATTCATAAATAGCATTGTTCTCTTTACTTTTAAAACATGAGCAAATATATATTCTGCATCTAACTTACTATCTTTTACATCATTTTTATTCAAATACTCTATACTCTTTTGTAAAAGTTCTCTATTTTCAGAACTACAATCTTTCTCTTCAACTAGACTTATCTCTTCTTTTGGAAGTTCATCAAAAGTTAATCTATTTCTAGCCATAGCTTTCAAATAATTTTTTATTTTATCTTTTTGCTCTAAATTAAGCTCCATATCAAAATAAGCATAAAGAGTTATTCTTTCTAGATTTAATACATGAGATATTATCTTTTCACTTTCTAATCTGGGTTTTGAAAAGGAGTATTTTTTCAAATACTCCTCAGAAAATTTTAATATATCTAATAATTTCATAATTACTCCGCTGAACTTGAAAGCATTTCTGCTTGAGCAAATGTAGTCAGAGCATCTATCATATCATCTATATCTCCATCTAAGAAAGCTTCTAATTGATGTGCTGTATATTTGATTCTATGATCTGTTATTCTTCCTTGTGGATAATTATATGTTCTTATTTTTTCTGATCTATCTCCTGATCCAACTTGAAGTCTTCTTTCACTTTCAACAGCTGATCTTTGCTTTTCTAACTCCATCTCATAAAGTTTTGAAGCTAAGTGCTTCATAGCTTTCTCTCTATTTTTTAACTGTGACCTCTCATCCTGACACTGAACGATTACTCCCGTAGGTAAATGTGTTATTCTAACTGCAGAGTCCGTCATGTTAACGTGCTGACCTCCCGCTCCTGATGCTCTAAATGTATCAATCTTTAAATCAGATGAGTTTATTTTTACGTCTTGAACTTCATCAACCTCTGGTAAAACTGCAACTGTTGCTGTAGATGTATGTATTCTTCCTGATGATTCAGTTTCAGGTACTCTTTGTACTCTATGAACTCCTGATTCAAACTTAAGTCTTGAATATGCTCCTTGACCATTTATTGAGAATACAGCCTCTTTTATTCCTCCAACACCAATTTCTTGTTTTTCTATTATTTCAACTTTCCATTTGTGTCTCTCAGCATATCTCATATACATTCTAAATAGGTTTCCAGCAAATAAAGCAGCTTCGTCTCCTCCTGCTCCACCTCTGATTTCTATTATAACGTTTCTATCATCATTAGGGTCTTTTGGAAGTAATAATACTTTCATATCTTGCTCTAGATTAGGAATTATTTCCTCAATCTCTTTTAATTCCTCTTGCATCATTTCTCTCATATCAGGGTCTTTTTCTCCTCTGATATTTTCTTTTATAAAATCTAAATCTTCTTGATATCTTTTATACTCTTTGTACTTTTCAACGATAGGTGTTATATCATTTAATGCTTTATTACACTCCATCATTTTTTTAGGATTACTTAAAACTTCTGGAGAACCTAAAGCTTCTGTTAACTCATTAAACCTTACTACAACTTCTTCTAATTTAGTAAACACTATCTTCACTCCTTTTTATATCTATACTTTAACTTATAAATTATACCATACTTACTTTAAAAATAAAATAAAAAATCTTCTTCCATTATTATTAAGGAAGAAGATTTTTAACTATTGTTTTTCTCTTGATTGTGATATTCTTTTTAACGATAACTCTCTAGCTTTCAAGTACTGATCTGTTGTTATATATTTTTGAACTTCTATCTGATACTTCAGTCTATCCTTTATAATTTCAGCATCTAAAAGTCCAACCTTCTCTACTAATTCATTTAATTTTTCAAGATTTTTTTCTGTGCCATCCAAAATATATTTATTAATTTCAATCTCTAATGCTTTTTTATCCAATGTTTTTAATTTATATTGAATACTAGCTTGTTCAATTATAACTTTAACTCTATCAATATTATCTTGACTTACCCCTACAGCTTTGAAATCGTCATCTTTAACTATCCCTATTCCCGATGTTGCATAGGCTGATACACTAAATACAAGTATCAACAGTCCCATCACTATTTTTTTCATAAAATCCTCCACTAAATTTGTAGATCTGTTACAAAAAGATTTTCAGTATTAAAATCTCTTTTGTTTATTTTTATTTCATCAGCTTGAAATAAATCATCGATTGTAAAACCAATCTCTTTTTTATCTGAAACTTTTCTTTGTAGCTCTCCACTTTCTAAAGCCACTAACTTCTCTGTAGGAGAAATATTTCTTTTAACTAAATCATAAGATGTCCCTGTAAAGACTCCAACTACAAAAAGAGACAAAGAAAAAAATGAGATTTTTTTATTTCTTTTCTTCTCCTCTTCTAGTAATGATTTATAAATATTCGCTCTTACTCTCTCTTTTGGAGATACCATTTATATCACACCTCCCATGTCTTTAATTGCCTTGTAGTATATCGTTTTTACTGTTGATATATTCATTTCTTTCATATCTGCAATCTCCCTCAGTTTATAGCCGTATATATCTTTTAAAACAACTATCTCTCTCTCCTGGAAAGGTAGTTCTTTTAATTTCTCCTCTAAAAGGATTGGAATATTAAAGTCTTCATTACTTTCAACACTTAAAATCTCATCATTTAACTCTAGATTTAGCTTTTTCTTTCTAAAAAAATCATACGTTTTATTTATAGCAATTCTATAAATCCAAGTATAAATATTGCTCTCTTCTCTAAAGCCTTTAAGATTTTTATAAACACTAATGAATACTTCTTGAGCTATGTCTTCGGCATCTTCGGCATTTTTTACTGTTGATAGTATTTTATAGTATATTCTATCAAAATACTCATTATATATCTGATCAAAATCCATTTAAATACCTCATTATTTTAGCTTTATAATTTTAGACTACAAAATTCTTAAAAAAGTTTTAATTAAAATCATCTTCGATTAATTTTTTTAACTCTTTTAGAATATCCCCTTCATCAACCTTTTTAATTATCTCACCTTTTTTAAATAAAACTCCAACTCCTTTTCCACCCGCTACTCCATAGTCAGCTTCTTTAGCTTCTCCAGGTCCATTTACAACGCACCCCATAACGGCTATTTTTATTTTTTTATCTACTTTTTCAAACTCTTTTTCTACTTGATGTGCAAGTCCTATCAAATCTATCTCAGTTCTTCCACAAGTTGGACAAGACACAATCTCTACACCAACCTCTTTTAACCCTAAAACCTTTAATATCTCTTTTGCAACTTTAATCTCTTCTACAGGGTCTTCTGTTAAAGAAACTCTAATTGTATCACCAATTCCATCAACTAATAAAGAACCTATTCCAATAGCTGATTTTATAGTTCCTTGAAATGCTGTACCCGCTTCTGTAACACCTAAATGTAAAGGATAATTACACAACTTAGCTAGTTTTCTATAGGCTTCAACCATCATCTTTACATTACTCGATTTCAAAGAAATTATTATATCTGTAAAATTAAATTTTTCTAAAAGTCTCATATGATATAAAGCACTCTCTACCATCGCGTCTGATGTTGGTTTTCCATATTTTTCCAATATTGTTTTTTCTAATGATCCTGAATTTACACCTATTCTAATCGGTACACCTTTTTCCATAGCTTTTTTAACGACAATTTCAACCTTTTCATCACTACCTATATTCCCTGGATTAATTCTTAACTTATCAATTCCATTTTCTATAGATAATAACGCTAATCTATAATCAAAATGTATATCAGCTACTAATGGTATATCTATTTTCTCTTTTATTTCCTTTATTTTTTTCGCAGCTTCTTCTGTATTAACTGTAACTCTGACTAATTGACACCCTTCTTCTTGAAGCTTTTTTATTTGATTAACTGTTTTTTCTACATCTGTTGTCGGAGTATTTGTCATCGATTGAATAATAATATCATTTCCACCACCAATCAATATATTTCCAACTTTTACAACTTTAGAATCTCTCATTTTTCACCTCTCGTAAAATTTAAAAAAGCCCTAGTATAATCCTAGGGCTATCTAACTAAATAATTCATTGGATTATTAGCTTTTCCGTTCTTTCTAATTTCAAAATGTAAATGTGGTCCTGTTACTCTTCCTGACATTCCAGTTTTTCCTATAACTTGACCAGCTTTAACTCTATCACCTGTTTTTACATACATTTTATCTAGATGAGCTGATCTTGTTTCAAAACCATTGCCATGATTTATTTTAATTATTTTTCCATAACCTGTCATATATCCTGCAAAAACAACTGTTCCATCCTTTGAAGCCATTAAAGGAACATACCTTGCTCTCATATCAACTCCTGCGTGCTGAATATATCTTTTTAAAACAGGATGGAATCTTTTACCAAAAGGACTTGTCACTCCTGCCCATTTTACTGGCATTGTAAAATTTTTCTGTACGGTTGTTCTATTTACACTTCCACTACGAGTTAATCTTTTCAAACTCTCTTCACTTGGATTATATATAAATAGCTCTTCTCCAACTCTTATATTATCATTTCTTAAATTATTATATTTTCTTAAATCATCTACATCTATTTTATAAGCTAGTGCTATTTTAAAAAGGGAATCTCCTCTTCTAACTTTATAAAAAACACCATTAGATTTCACGATTTTTATTTTTTGTCCTGCTTTTAAATTATTGGAAATTCCTGGATTATTAGCCTTTAAAACCTCTAAAGATATTCCATTTTTATCTGCTATTCCACCTAAAGTATCTCCACTAGCGACTACATAACTTTCTAGCTTTGGGATTTCGTATGCTTGCTTTAAATCTAAATCTTCAAGAGGAACTCCTTCTATCGATTCATCTTCGCCTATTTTATACTCTTTTTCTATTGTATAAAAATTGCCATCAACAAGTTCAAATCCACCACCATCTTCAACAGTAGTTGTCTCTGAATAATATTCTGTAAACTTTTTTAAATCTACTACTTCTGATTTATAAGGTTTAAAAACTAATATTAACATAGCTATAAATGCTGCTATTATTATAGCAAATATTTTAAATATCTCTTTCACTATTTCCCCCTTGCAAAAGACTTCTCATACATTTCTATAAGTTTATCATTGCTTTCAGTTGATGAAATAGTATCAATTAACTTTTTCGTTGCAGTAGCTTTATCTAAGGATGATAGATATCTTCTTATATTCCAAATAGAATCTAATTTCTTTTTCCCTATTAAAAGCTCCTCCTTTCTAGTTCCAGATTTTTGAATATCTATAGATGGGTATATTCTAAGTTCTGCTAAGTTTCTATCTAAATGTATATCTAAGTTACCTGTTCCTTTAAACTCCTCGTATATAACATCATCCATTTTACTTCCAGTATCGATTAAAGCTGTTGCTAAAATAGTTAAACTTCCACCATTTCTTATATTTCTTGCTGATCCAAAGAACTTCTTCGGATAGTATAAAGCGGTTGGATCAATTCCACCTGAAATTAATTTTCCACTTGATGGTATTACTATATTATATGCTCTAGCTAATCTTGTTAAGGAATCCATCAAGATAACTATATTCTCACCATTTTCAATCTTTCTTTTCGCTCTTTCTAAAAGAGATTCAGTAACTTTTATATGATTTCTTGGATCATCATCAAAAGTAGAAGCATAAACTTGTGCCCCTTTTACAGTTTCTTTTATATCTGTAACTTCCTCTGGTCTTTCATCTATTAAAAGAATCCAAACTTCTATGTCTTTATTATTCTCTATTATAGAGTTTGCGATATTGCTAATCAGTACTGTTTTACCAGCTTTTGGTGGTGCTACTATTAACCCTCTTTGTCCTAATCCTATCGGTGCAATTAAATCTATTATTCTACCAGAGATATTTTTTGCATCTGTTTCTAATTTTAACTGTTCTGTTGGATAAGCAGGTATTAACTCATCAAATGGTATTCTTGACTCAGCCTCTTGAATACTTCCATTATTTATTAAAAGAACTTTTCTAAGTCCATAGTTATTTTCACCTTGAACAGCTTCTCTTACTTCACCTAATACAAAATCTTCAGTCCTTAATTTAAATTTTCTTATTTGTGAAGCTGATACATAGACATCTTTTTCAACATTTGTATTTCTCAAAAAACCATATCCATCAGCCATTACTTCAAGATTTCCCCAAGCTAAATGCATACCTTCTTTAGCATCTATTGCCTCATTTATTAATTCTACAATCTCTGCTTTTTTAGTTCTACTTGAATAATCAATATCCATTTGTCTAGCAATCTCTTGTAACTCTTTTAGCAAAAAATTTTCTAACTTCTCCATTGTACCTCCAAGGTTACTAGTCTACTATCTCTCCGTATAGCGACCATGTTTTACACTCATTTATTTTTACATTAACAAATGTTCCTTCTAACTCTTTATCTCCTGCAAACAAAACAACTTTATTAGTTGATGTTCTTCCTGTTAGAACTTCTTCATTTTTTCTGCTTGGCCCTTCAACTAAAACTCTTTCTACTTTTCCTTTATAGCTATCACTTGCTTCTTTTGATTTTCTATTTTGTAAATCTATTAGTCTTTGAAGTCTTTCTTTCTTCACTTCTTGATCTAATTGACCATCCATTTTTGCTGCAGCTGTACCTTTTCTAGGTGAATACATAAACATAAATGAAGTTTCAAATCCAATTTTATCTACAACATCTAAAGTATCTAAGAAATCTTCCTCTGTTTCATGCGGAAATCCTACTATTATATCCGCTGTTAATGCTACTCCTGGAATTTTTGATTTTATTTTTTCAGCTAACTCTATATACTGCTCTTTAGTATATTTTCTATTCATTAACTTAAGTATTCTTGATGACCCTGACTGTAGTGGTAAATGTAAACATCTTGCAACTTTCTCATTTCTAGCTATAACATCAATTACATCATCTCCAAAATCTTTTGGATGTGGTGAAACAAATCTAACTAAAAATTCTCCATCTATTTTACAAATTTCCTCTAATAATACTGCAAAATTCTCTCCAGTTTCTAAGTCATTTCCATATGAGTTTACATTTTGACCTAGCAACATAATTTCTTTATATCCTTTTTCCACAAAAACTTTAACTTCATCTAAAATTTGAGGCATTGGAACAGATCTTTCTCTTCCTCTTACGTAAGGAACTATACAATAAGTACAGAAATTATTACATCCATATGTTATTGGAATTGATGCTGTTTTTTTAGAATCAAACTCTGCATCTAATCTTGGTGGTAAGTCATCTTCATCACCTGTATAAATAACATGTTTAAAATCTCCTGATTCTATTTTCTCAATTGCTGTTGGAATTTTTCCAATATTTTGATTTCCCATTACAATATCTATTACTGGGAATTTTTTAGCTAACTCTTCTCCTTGCTCTTGAGCAAAACAACCTGTTATTCCTATGATTGTTCCTCTCTCCTCTTTAACAGCCATTAACTCTCCAAGTTTTCCATAAATTTGAGTAGCCGCTCCCTCTCTTACTGTACAAGTATTTAAAAATACTGCATCTGCTTCTGATACATCTTCAATTACATTATATCCCATATTTTGTAAGATACTCTTTATTTTTGCACTTTCGTTGACATTCATTTGACAACCGTATGTTATTATTACTGCATTTTTCAATTTTTTTCCTCCAAATTTTTAACAAATTACTACCTAAACATGTTAAAAATTATACCATAGTAGTACAACTTTTATCAATAATTCTTTAGCTAAACATTATTTAAATATATCTTTAGCTTCTAAATACCATAATAATAAATCTATATTCTCCATAGGAATATCTATCTCTTTACAATATTCTTTTAATTTCTCCTCTATCTCTTTGTATAACTTAGGAGTCACTGTTTTAGGAACTTCTTTTATCACATCTAAAGCCGCTAGATTTTTTAAAATATGTCTATCTAAAATTGCTAATTCTTGACCAAAACCAACATTTCTTAAAAAATGACTAGCTTCTTTATATGACATTCCTCTTATATTTTTTACAATCCACTCTCTCATTTCAAATGCTGAATTAAATGTTGAAAAAAAATCTTTTGTTATAAATTTCCCATTCTCATCTGTCATTTGCTTTCTAAGTATATAAAGATTTTTAGCTTTAGTTCTATTAAAACGAACAATATTTAAAAATGGAAGCATCTCCTCTTCACTTCCTGTAAATAAAAGCTTATTATCTCTTAACTCACTTATTGCTTTCCATGCATTTCTAGCTTTAGATTGTGGAGTTAAAATACAAAAAGCCAATTCACAAAAGATATCTTTATTGTCTCCATCTCTCCATATTTTTCTATACTCATCTAATCTTTCTTCTATTCTACTTCTTATATTTTCATATATTTTTTGTACTTCATAAAAATAGGCATTCTTCATAAAACATACCTCCTAAAATTATTCGTACTTTAATTTTACCACATTTTTACAACTCTTTACATCTGTTTTTAAAAAAATAGGATAAAGCTATTTTTAGCTTTATCCTATTTTTTATAAGTTCACAAAGTATCCATATTCTTTAAATAAACCTGATACTTCGTCTAAATTTTCCTTTTTTACCATTATGTGAAGATCTTCACCTTTTAAGATTAATGGTTTGAATCTTTTATCCTTTGTTATTGCTGATAATAACTCTTTATCGTTTTTTAGTTTTAAAACTTTATAATCAGGAACATGTGTAATTAACTCTGTTTTTTCAATAACATCTCCAAAAAATCTATTCCAATTCATTGGTAAATCATTAGTTATTTTTTCTTTAAACTCTTGTATCTTACCATGGACCTCATTTAAATTTTCCAAACCTTTTGTCAAAGTCTCTTCAGATATTTTAAATTTATTTGGTGCTATTTTATTACCAAGTTTTTCTAAAGTCATCATTCTAAGAGGACTTTCACCTATAACAGTAACAATTAATCTATCTTCATCTAAAACAATTTTTCCTTCATCCTCTAAAACTTTAAAATCATATGTTAACACTCTATCAAATATATATCTACCTAATTCTGTAAATTTAACATACTTTATTCCATCATATTTACTTAAATATCCATTTTTTAAATATAATGAATTTGCTGATGATGGTTTTTCATAGCAAATCTCTAAAACTCCCAATGATGCTAAGATAAAAAATACTGATTTTACAAATGGTTCAACAACATAGGCTAAATACTTATCATATCCTACTATTTTTGTTCTCTCATAGTTTGCTTCATTAATATATAATGTTGCGAAAGCTGATTCTAAATCGATTATTTCTATAAACTCATCTCTATAAAGTATACTTTTTATTATATTATCTATAGACACAAATCCATCATCTGGAAATTCTGATAAAATTTTACTTATTGTTGCTAATCCTCTTTTTATTTCATCATTCGATTTACCTACATTTTTTATACCCTTTAAATAATTTAAATAAAGGCTTATATATGTATTATCTTCGCTTTTTATGATGCTTCCATCTAAAAATCCTTTTACTATAGCTTTCAAGTTGCTTGATCTTATAAATTCATCATTTAAATATTCATCTTTAAAAAGAAACAAAAATAATCCCATTGTTTCTGTTTTTAAAAACTCTAAATCTTTTATTCCTTCATAATACTCATGAATATTGCAATATTTTTTCATATTATTTTTTGATTCTTTTAATAGCTTTCCACTACTTGAAAGTTGCATTTTTCCATCTTTAAAGAAAGAATAATACTTTCTTAAATTTTCTTGTATTTTTTCTTCGTTATTCTCTCTAAATTCACAATCACAATTTCCAACTTTATAAATATAATACTCTTTTGGCTTATTCATAAATTGTCTCATAACTCTTACTATGTCATTGTTTAACGTTAAGTATTCTCCTCTTTTTGTATCTCCGTTTTTAGTAAAAAATAGGAACTCATCTTTTAACTCTGATTTTATATTGTACCCTTCCTCATCTTTTAAATAAATATCCCTATCTTTTATTTTAAATTTACCTTTCCAAGCTATACATTCAAATATCTCTTGAACTTCTTTTGGTAATGAAGAAAAAATACCTTTAAATACCTCTTCTTTTGAATACATTTGTTCCATCAGTTCTAAAAATGTTTGTTTATTTGTAGATTCTGATATTAAAGAAATTTCAAATAATCCTAAATTACTTCCAATGTACCCTTCAGCTATCCAATCTAAGAAATATCTTTTAAAGATTTTAAAAAGAATCTCTTTTGAATAGCTTTCATTTAAAGCTTTTCTAAATCTATCTCTACTTATTCCCATACCATCTCCTATTCTCCAAGAATAAACTCTATATCTTTCTCAGTTAAAGTTTTTAAAGTCGCTCCCTCATCAGAAATTAAATTATCTAATAGCTGACTTTTACTTTCTTGTAATTTTAATATTTTTTCTTCGATTGTATCTTTTAATATTAGTTTGTAAGAGAATACTGTTCTATCTTGCCCTAGTCTATAAGCTCTATCTACAGCTTGATTCTCTACAGTTTTGTTCCACCAAGGATCATAAATAAATATAGTATCCGCTGCTGTTAAATTAAGTCCTACTCCACCAGTTTTTAATGTCATTACAAAAACTTTATATTTTTTATCTTTTTGGAATAAATTTACTAGACCTTGTCTATCTTTAGTTGCTCCTGTCATCTCTAAATACTTTATTCCTCTTTTTCTTAAATCAGATGTTATGCTTTCAATACTTTTTATATAATTTGTAAATATAAGAACCTTATGTCCATTTTCTACTGCATCTTGAACATTATTTATAAGTACCTCTCTTTTACTAGAAAGTACATTAGGATTTTTCATCTCTGGACAACTAGTTAATTGTCTCAGTTCATTTAAAGCTTGGAGTATATAAAACTGTGTTTTTCCTAATCCTTGAGTTTTTATTTGACTATTTATCATGCCATAATAATATGCTCTTCTTTCTTCATATAATCTTTTTTGTTCTGGATTCATTCCTATAAATAGTGTCTTTTCAATTTTATCAGGAAGGTCTTTTAAAACTTCTTTTTTCACTCTTCTTAATATAAATGGATATATTTTCTTTTTTAGCTCCTCTATTGCTTCTTTATCATTTTCTTTCTGAATTGGGTTAGCATAGTGGTAATTAAACTCATCTAAAGTTCCAAACATCGATGGATTTAAAAATCTAAATAAAGAGTATAACTCTCCTAAATTATTTTCAATAGGAGTACCACTTAAGGCTAATCTGTATTTCGAATCTAATAACATAACTGCTTTTGTTGTTTGAGCATTTACATTTTTTATATTCTGAGACTCATCTAAAACTATTAAATCAAATTTCATCTCTTTTAAATATTCAATATCATTTCTTACAGTACCATAAGTTGTTATAATTACTTCTACATTATTAAAAATTGTTTTATCTCTAAAGTTTCCATAATATATTCCACATTTTAAATCTGGGCTAAATTTTCTTATCTCACTTTCCCAGTTATATATCAAACTTTTAGGCATAATTATCAATGTTTTTCTTTTAGGGGTTAAATGTAAGCTTGTTATTAAAGTTATTGCTTGTAATGTTTTTCCAAGACCCATATCATCTGCTAAACATCCACCTAAACTATTATCCATTAGATATCTTAACCACTTATAACCATACTCTTGATACTCTCTAAGAGTTGCATTTATTGATGGTGTTGGTGCATTGTAATTTTCTATTTGATTGATACCTCTATAAAAACTTTTAGTCTTTTTAATTTCATTTGCCAATACTTTATCTTCAATTAAATCATCTATAATTGGTAAATCAAAGAAAGAAATTTTTACATTTGATTTTCCATTATCTTTAAATACTCTCTCTAATTTTTCCATATATTTTCTATTAATAAGTGCATTTGTTCCATCACTTAAAACAATATACGAGTCTTTTTTAAAGCTATTTAAAACGTCTACTATCGAGAACTTTTCTCCTTCAATCTCTAAATGAACATCACCTTCTAAAAAGTCTATTCCATGTTTAAAGTTTCCTACAACTTTTGGTTTTACAGCTTTTACACTATATTTTTTTAAGTTATCTGTTCCTACAACTTTATACTTACCTGCTAATTGTAGAAGCTCTTGTGTTACAAATTCTCTAGCTAATTTTTCTTGTAAAATAATGAAGTTTCCATCTACATAAAAACTTGATTTTATTTTTAAGTTCTTTTGATGTTTTACAATATTTTTAACAATCTCTTCCACTGTTTCATCTAAATAAGCTGCTTCGACCTTTGTTATTTCAACTCTTTTTAAATCATCTTTTATAACTAAAGCTCTATCTAGATTATGCGCTTTTAAAAATTCATAATCAATTGTTGAAATTGATGCTCCTATTTTTAAATATAAACTGTTATCTTGAGATATTTTTTCTATTATTAATTCTTGAACTGGTTTTAAATTACCATCCTCTACAACTTCATAGTCTAAACATTCAATTTCTATTCCACTACCAAAAGATGATGCTAATGTTAAATACTTTTCTAATTCTGGTTTTGAAAACTTAGACTCCATCTCTTTTAAAATATGTATAGTATCTTTTGGAAGATCTATCCAATAAAGTGTATCCTCACTTAAAACATAGTTATCTGAAACTATTCTAAAATCTTTTTCACCATTTAGAAGAAGTTTTCCTTCACATAAATCAAAATCATCTTCTACAAAATTAATTTTCAATACTATTTTATTTCCACTCAAAACCCATTTAATTGGATTCATATCCCCTGTAACTACTTTTTTACTGCTTTTTAGATAATCTAAAATCTCTATATTTTCATCTATATATAGCTCATTTTTTTCATTATCCCACCCAGAGAAAAAGCTATCTTCTTTTATCTCTTGAATTAAATCAATAATTTTCAAATCATTTTCATCACTAATCTCATATTCTGCTGTATTTTCTACTATATCCCCATTACTGTCTACTAAAGAAACATATGTTCCTACTTCGTCACAAGTTAAAGTAAAAAATAGTGACTCATTTATTTTTTTTAAATTAGATTCCATACCCTTTTCCCTCATATATAAATTTTTTCTGAAATATATTATATCAAATTTTCTAAGGGTTAGCAAGAAATTAAAAAAGGACTCTATTAATTAGAGTCCTTTTACTTAATTATTACTTAGCTTCTGATTCTTTTATTAAGATGTTCATCTCTTCGATTAATGCATCTGCGTCTAATCCGTGAGCAGCAATTCCTTCTCCTAAAGTTTCTCCAGCTGCTACCATACATCCTACACACCCTAATCCATGCTTTTTAAATACCATTGAAATTACTGGATGCTTTTGAACTGCTTCTAAAATATTCATATCTTTAGTTACCATTTTTACTCCTCCTACTTTTTCTTTATATTACTTTTTTATTATATAAAACTTTACTTTTTTTGTCAACTATTTTCCTATTACATTTAATAAGTCATGAATTCTAACAACTCCAACAATCTGTTTATCTGATAAAACAGGTAATACAGATATTTGACTCTCTCTATTCTCCATAAGATCTAAAGCATCTAACGCCATTATATTTTCAGTGGCATAAGTATAATTTCTAGTCATTATATCCTCAGCTTTTAAAGTAAAAAATTTATCCTTCATCTTTAGAGCTCTTCTAATATCCCCTTCTGTTATAATTCCTAAAAGTTCATCATTTTCAACAATACAAACTACTCCTAATCTTTTTTTAGTCATTGTCATTATTACTGTATCCATATCACTTGTTAATTGAGCTATTGGTAAATCCTTATGCATCACATCTCTTACTTTCATAAGTAATCTTCTTCCTAAGCTTCCTCCTGGATGATAAACAGCAAAATTTTCAGGCTTAAAGTTTCTTGCAGTTATTAATACTGTCGCTAATGCATCTCCCATAACTAAAGTACTTGTTGTAGAAGACATCGGAGCTAAATTCAATGGACATCCCTCTTTTTCAACACCTATGTCCAATATAGCATCAGCTTCTTTTCCAAGTCTTGAATTAGAATTACCAGTCATAGCTATTAATGTTGCACCAATTTTTTTTATTGATGGAATAATTGAAATCACTTCATCACTATTTCCACTATTAGATATTGCTATTACTATGTCATTTTTATTTATCATTCCTAAGTCTCCATGAAGACCCTCTGCTGAATTCATAAAAACAGCTAACGTTCCTGTTGATGCTAGCGTTGCTGCTATTTTTTTCCCTATAATCCCTGATTTTCCAATACCTGTTATTACAACTTTCCCTTTAGAGTTTAGTATTAAATTTACAACAATTTCTAACGAGTCTGATATTTTATCTTTTACTTTCTCTAGCTCACAAATCTCTTTATCAAATAAATCTTGTGCTATTTTTTTTATATCCATACTATCTTCCTTTTACTAAATCATCTATTTTTACAGCTACTTTCAATATCTCCTCTAAATCTGATAAGAATAACATATTTGGACCATCTGATTTAGCATTTGTTGGATCTGGATGAACTTCTGCAAATATTGCATCTATACCAATTGCTAATCCTGCTCTCATTAAAGGAAATACAAACTCTCTATCTCCTGATGTTGCAGTTCCTAATCCACCTGGCTTTTGAACTGCATGAGTCACATCAAATACAACTGGATATCCAAACTTTCTCATCTCTCCAAACCCTCTCATGTCTACAACCATATTGTTATATCCAAAAGTTGATCCTCTCTCACAAAGCATTATATTTGGATTATTCATCTCTTCCATTTTTACAACTACATTTTTCATGTCCCAAGGAGCTAAAAATTGTCCTTTTTTAATATTTACTGGTAATCCTGTTTCTGCTGCTGCTATCAGTAAATCTGTTTGTCTACATAAAAATGCTGGAATTTGAATTATATCTACAACTTTAGCAACTTCTTTACATTGCCAAGCTTCGTGGACATCTGTCACTACTGGTATATTAAATCTCTCTTTTACTTTTTTTAGTATCTCTAACCCTTTTTCAATTCCTGGTCCTCTATATGAATGTATAGAAGATCTATTTGCTTTATCAAAAGATGCTTTAAATACATAGTTAATTCCTAATCTATCACAGATATCTTTTACTTTTTCAGCTACTTCCATAACTAACTCTTCTGACTCTATTACACATGGACCAGCTATTAAAGTAAATCTATTGTCTCCACCAATTTCAAATTTATTCGCTATTTTAACTTTTTTTACTTCTTGAACTATTTTCAATTATTTCACCTCTTCTAATTCTTTTATTGCTTCTATGGCAATCTCTCTATCGTCAAAGTGTATCTTTGTCGTTCCTAAAATTTGATAAGTTTCATGCCCTTTACCTGCTATCAGTATTATATCATCTTTTTCAGCTTTTAAAACTGCTTTTTTTATTGCTTCTTTCCTATCAATTTCCACTATATAATTTTTATTTTTAAATCCTTTTACTATATCATCTATTATTTTATTAGGATCTTCTGTTCTTGGATTATCCGAAGTTACAATTACTAAATCACTATATCTCTCACTAACCTCTGCCATTACAGGTCTTTTTATTCTATCTCTATCTCCACCACAGCCAAATACAGTTATTATTTTACCATTAGTTTTTAAATCAGTAACCCCTTGTAAAATATTTTCTAATGCATCTCCTGTATGAGCATAATCTACAACTACTTTAAATTCTTGTCCTGCTAAAACTGGTTCAAATCTACCAGGAGCCCCCTTTATTTCTCTCGCTCTTTCTTTTATTACATCTAGATTTATATTTAATATTTTTCCAACTCCAATTGCTGCTAATAAATTGTACATATTAAACTTTCCTAGCAATGTTGGATTTATCTCTTTTATCAACTCAAGGTCTAAATCAGCTTTTTCTTTTAAAGAGTATGTCATTCCTCCAAACTCCTTATATATTCTTCTACCATATTTGTCATCTATATTGATTACACCATTTTTTGAATCTTTTAACTTTTCAAAAAGTATTTTTTTAGCATTAAAATAGTCTTCCATATCTTTATGATAATCTAAATGCTCTGGTGTTAAATTAGTAAAAACAGCTACATCAAAATCTAGCATATCTACTCTTCCACTTGTTAATCCATGAGAACTAACTTCCATCACCAAATATTCTAATCCTTTATCCACTGATTTTTTACACATTTTTATAATATCTAAAGACTCTGGAGTTGTATTGGGAGCTTCTATTATCTCATCTCCAATTTTATATTCTACAGTCCCTATTCTAGCGACCTTACTTTCTCCTAAAATTTGCTCTATTAAATAGGTTGTTGTTGTTTTTCCATTTGTTCCTGTTACACCAATTATTTTTAACTCTTTTTCTGGATTTTTATAAAAATTAGATGCAATTTTTCCTAATTTCCCTCTTAAATCTTCTACTAAAAAATATCCTATTCCATCTTTTAGTTCTGTTAATTTTTCTGATATAATTATTGCTGATGCTCCATTTTCAATAGCTTTATCGATAAATTTATGTCCATCTACTAAAGCTCCTTTTAACGCAATAAATATATCTCCTTGCTTTATCTTTCTCGAATCATACTCTAAGTTTCCATTATATATATCTTTTTCTGGAAATTTTAATATTTTATAATCTACACCTTTAAATAATCTCTCCATATTCATCCCTCGCTATATATTATTCAACTTATTATAACACTTTTCAAAAAAAAACAATATATACTTAAAGTAAAAAACAGAGGAAAAAATCCTCTGTTTTCATATCTATTATTTAGCTGGAGTATAAACTCCTGAATTTAAAGCATTTTTTATTGCTGCTCTTACTTTTGTAGCTCTTACTGTAGCTCCTGCACTTTCAATATCTCCTGGAGCGTATAACGTCTCTATTCCTTCATTAACATTTTTTCCTGTTATAGCTTTTAATAAAGCCTCATATTGATCTTTATTTTTTGCTAAATCTTTATTTTTTAAATAATTTTGCTCTTTATAGAATAGTGTTCTAAATTTTGGATTTTCAATCTTATCATCTTTTAAATCAAATTGAATTTCTACTTGAGTTTCTTGTCCTGAAACAAATACTCCTCTATAAGTTCCGTTTCTATATTCCGCTCCATAAGCTACCGCACCAATTATTGTTAATAACATTAAAAATTTTTTCATATTCCCTCCTCAACCCGTTTTTAATCTATTTTAAACTATTAAAGTATATTTTGTCAATTAATTTTGATTATCAAATAATATCCCATGTTATAGTTTTGTGACCTTTTTCTTTTAGTATACTATTTATAGTTTTAAAGTGACCACATCCAAAAAATCCTCTACTTGCTGATAATGGACTTGGATGAACACCTTCAAGAATTATATGATTTGGATTTGTAATATATTTCTTTTTATCTTTAGCATTATTACCCCAAAGAACAAATATTACTTGCTCTTTTTTTTCATTAACTTTTTTTATAACTTCATCTGTAAATGTAGTCCAACCTATTTTGCTATGAGAATTAGCTTCACCTTCTCTTACAGTTAAACTAGCATTTAGAAGAAATATTCCTTGTTTAGCCCAACTTTCTAAACATCCACTATTAAAGGTTTCTCCCTCTCCTTCATTAACTATCTCTTTATATATATTTCTCAAAGATGGAGGTAATGATATTCCTTTTTTTACTGAAAACGCTAATCCGTGAGCTTGTCCTGCACCATGGTATGGATCTTGTCCTAATATAACTATTTTTACATCTTTGTAGGGTGTTAACTGAAAAGCTGTAAAAATCTCTTTATTTGGTGGATATACTATTTTTTCTGAGTATTCATGTTTTAAAAAATCTTTCATTTTTACAAAATATTCTTTTTCAACTTCTTCTTTTAATATTTCATCCCAGTCATTTCCTATTTTTAACATATAAATCTCCCAATTACTTTTTATCTAAAGTTAATGATCCACACTCTTTAATATATTTTTTCATTCCACAAGCTGAGCATTGCTCTCTACAATCAACTGTTAAAGCTTGTTTTTCACTTTTTTCTAGTTCTCTTATGTAAAACTCTTTACTAACTCCTGTGTCTACAAGGTCCCATGGAAGAACGGCATCTAATTCTCTTGCACCTAAATAATCTTTTTCAGATATATTCAACTCTTCCATTGCTTCTTTCCAAATAGAGAAATTATCTTTGTAATCATCTAGTTTTGCACCAATTTTGAATGCTGTTTCTATTAAATCAGCCGTTCTTTCATCCCCTCTTGAAAGGAAACCTTCTAAATAAGATTTTTTAGGTGGATGCATTCTTAAAGTTGCTCCCTTCATCCCTCTAAAAGCATCTCTTAACATCCCTTGCTTTCTTTCTGTTTCCTCAACACTCATCTGCTCATGCCATTGATAAGGAGTATGAGGTTTTGGTACAAAATTTGAGACACTTGCTGTTATGTTAACTCTTCTTCTTATTGTTCTACATCTATATGTAACCCTTTTCACTAGCTCATATATCGCCATTACATCTTCATCTGTTTCAAATGGTAATCCTATCATAAAGTAAAACTTTAAATTATCCCAACCAGCTTTTACTGCTGCTTCTGCTGTTTCTATAATTTGTTCCTCTGTTACTCCTTTATTAATAACATCCCTCATTTTCTGGCTTCCAGCTTCTGGAGCAAATGTAAACCCAGTTCTTTTTCCACCACTAATATTTACAGCTACATCTACAGAATGAGTGTTCATTCTAAGAGATGGTAGTGAAATTGCTAAATTTTTATTCTCATATTTTTTTTGTAAACCATCTATTAAAGAGCTTATTCCTGTATAATCACTACTACTTAAAGATGATAATGATATTTCAGAATAACCTGTATTGAAAAGCATATCCTCTATTAATTCCATATTTTTCTCAAGACTTCTTTCTCTTACAGGTCTATAAACATACCCTGCTTGACAGAATCTACATCCTCTAGTGCATCCTCTTTGAATCTCCACTGAAGCTCTGTCGTGAACTATTTGAATATATGGTACTAATTGCTCAGAATATGATGGTGTATTGTCTATATCTTGAACTATTGCTCTTTTTATTCTTTTTACACCTTTATGTAATTTAGGAATATAAACTCCTTCGAAATCTTTTATAGCTTCAAGTTTTTCAGCCTTTGTTTTTCCTGCAAGAGTAACCAATGTTTGAGCTAACTTTGTCATAGTTTCTTCTCCATCACCAATTACAAAGAAATCTAAAAATTTCTCCATAGGAGTTGGATTCATCATACATGTTCCACCTGCCATTATAAGAGGATGCTCTTCTCCTCTTTCATCAGCATGCAATGGGATGTTGGCCAAGTCTAAGGCATTTAAAACATTTGGATAACACATCTCATATGATAATGAAAAACCAACAACATCAAAATCTTTTAACTCTGTTTTTGTCTCTAAAGAAAACATTGGAATATTATTTTGTCTCATTAAAGTTTCCATGTCTTCCATTGGAGCAAATCCTCTTTCTAAGTAAAAATTATCAACTTTATTCATAATTGCATAAAGTAATTTTATTCCTAAATTAGACATTCCCACTTCATAAATATCTGGAAAGAATAAACACATTCTAGCCTTTACTGAATCTAAATCTTTATGAAAACTATTTATTTCATTTCCTAAATATTGAGCTGGTTTTTCTACTGACATTAAATATTTACCTATATCTACTCTCATATCTCTCCTTTTATTCATCATCAATTTTTTGAAAAATTTTCATTTCATTTTCCACATCAACTTTATGATGATCTCTACATAATTTTGCTACATCTATATTGATATCTTTTAATATTTCAAAAGCATTTTCAGAATGTTTTTCTAGCTTTTTATCTCCAATTAAAACTTTTTTTATTCTTTTTAAAAGACCTGTATTACCTTTTCCACAATCATGTAGTAATGCTAATTTTAAATAATTTTTATTATTTTCTAAAATTTTATTTTCACTACATTTTTTATAAACTAAAAATGAATGCACTTTATCGTACTCTCTCATCTTACTAAAAACCTTATATTCTTCTGCTGAAAGCACCTTTTTTATCTCTTCTTCATTTTTTTTATTAAATTTCAAAAATATATATCTATATACTTGCTTTAGTCTAGAAAGCATTTAAATCTCCCTTATTACTATATTTCCAAGTTCTTTTCTTAAGGATTTTATATTTGAAGCATTTTTTCCTATTACTTCTCCTTTTTTTTCCTTTTTTACATATAATATTGTAATTTCATCATCAATTGTTTTCTCTATTTTTTCAACTCCAGATATTTTAAGATTATCACATGATAGTATCATCTTATTCATTAACTCTTCTTTTAGATACACATTTTCTAAAGTTAAAAATTTTCCTGGAAAAGTTTCAACTTCTCCAGTTAAAATATACCCTGCCATATTTCTAACTTGTTTAGGCATAAATGAATTTCCTATAAATTTTAATACTCCTTTTTCATAGGTAACTTTAACTGTTCTCTCATGTTCTTTTAGTTCTAATCCTTTCTTATCTGTAAATTTACTTACATCATAAGTTCCACTTATTTCTAAAAGAGTTTTTTCTATATCTTCTATTGATCTTTTAACTCTTTTTTTAGGATATCTATAAATATACTCTCTCTTTTCCACATATTCTGGAAAAGATAAATTTGGAAAAGTTTTTTGTACTTTTCTTATAAAAATAGACTCCTTCATTTTTTCGTTAAATTTAAATATTATTTCACTTAAATCACCAGTAAAATTACTACTTACATATAAAAGATTTCTTTCAGCAGAAACTTTAGCATCTGTTCTTCCACCTTGTTGAATTCCTTTTGCCCAAGTAAATCCTAGCTCATTCATTACTTTTCTAAATTCACCTTTTACAGTTACTTTTCCTGCCATTTCATCAAAAGAATGAAATTTTTCTCCATTATAAAAAACTGTAAATATATATCCCCATTTATCAGTTTTTTCAATACCTCTAAAATTCATTACTCTCCTCTTTTTCTAACAATATGGCATCTTCTACATCTTGCTTCATAGCTTTCACTAGCTCCAACTAATACAATAGGATCATCCTCATATGCTGGCTCTCCATCAACTAATCTTTGAGTTCTTGATGCTGGATTACCACAGCAAGCACAAATAGCATTAAATTTGTCTACATATTCAGCTTTTGCCATTAGTCTATCCATTGGTTTGAATGGTTCTCCTCTAAAATCTTGATCTAATCCAGCTACAACAACTCTTTTTCCTTGATCTGCCAGTTCTTCACAAAATTCAGCTACATCCTCACCAAAAAACTGAACCTCATCTATTCCTATAACCTTTACATCTTTATATTCTTTTTCTATTATCTCTCTCATCTCTTCTACTGTTGAAGCTGGTACAGCCTCGATAAAAGCTTGACTATGAGAAGCTACTTTTGTATCATCATATCTATCATCACTTGAATGTTTAAAAACTAAAATTTTCTGATTTGCATATTTTGATCTTCTCATTCTTCTAATTAACTCTTCACTTTTTCCTGAAAACATACTTCCAGTTACAACTTCTATCCAACCCATTCCTTCTGTTAATAATAAATGCATTGTATTTTTTCCTCCATCATCAACTATTTTTTATCTATTTTCTATTATAACATAATTAACACATCAAAACAAATCTATAAATCTCTTCAAAATAAAAAAGTAGCCATGATAGCTACTTTTAATTTATCTATTTTTCGTCTACATATCCTAATTCTTTTAAGAACGGTTTTTTCTTTCTCCAGTCATCTTTTACTTTTACCCAAAGTTCTAAGTATATTTGAATTCCTAATAGACTTTCTATCTCTTTTCTAGCTTCAATTCCAATCTCTTTTAGCATTTTACCTTGTTTTCCAATTATAATACCCTTTTGAGAGTCTCTTTCTACATAAATATTTATATCAAATTTATCTTTTCCATTATCTCTTCTAGTTACATTTATAATTTCAATAGCTACAGAATGAGGAATTTCATCTCTTGTTCTTTCTAATATTTTTTCTCTAACAACTTCTGTTATTATTCTATATGTAGGCATGTCTGTATACATATCATCTGGATAATATTTTATTCCATCTTCTAAAAATGGATCTAGCGCTTCTAGTAATTTAGGAACACCTATTGCGTATTGTCCTGCAATCTCTACAATAGCATCAAAATCACCTAATTTTTCTGCTATTTCCTCTCTTTTTTTCACTAACTCTTCATCAGTTATTTTATCTATTTTATTAACTATAAGTATTCTTGGTGTTTTTTTTGCTTCTTTTACTTTTTCCCATACAAATAAATCACCAGTACTAATCTCTTGAGAAGCATCAATAACCATAGCTATAACATCTACATCTCTCAATACTCTTAAAGCACTATTTGTCATATGTTCACCTAACAAATGTTTTGGCTTATGTATTCCTGGAGTATCTACAAATATGTATTGATTCCCATTAAAATTTAAAATACCTTTTATTGTATCTCTTGTTGTTCCTGCCTTATCAGAAACAATAGCAACTTTTTCATTTACAAGTTTATTTATTAATGTAGATTTTCCTACGTTTGGTCTACCTACAACTGCTATAAATCCAGCTTTCACTTTTAATCATCTCCTATTCCTATTTTAAAATACTTCTCTTTTAAATCTAAAAAAAACTGTTCTTCATTAGTTTCATCATTACATTTTACCATAGTTTTCAAAGTATTTCTCAACATATTTGGAGTTATCTCTCTCTTAATACCGCATTTCTTTCCTAATGAGATAAATCTAGCTCTAAATGATTGTCTACTAAATCCATAAAACACAAGATTACTACTACCACCAGCTAAGTATGTTCGAGTTTCTTTTATATAGTTTTCAAGTTCTTTTGAAAGTTCATCAGATATTCCTATCCTCTCTCCTTTTTCATCATTAAATATAATTTTATATGAAACCAACTCTAAATCTGATACCTTTATTTTTAGAATGTCATTAATGGATAAATTAGTTTCTACTAAAAGTTTTATAAGTAATTTATCCCTTGTACCTTTGTAATCTTTTCCACAAACATCTAAAATATTATTAATCTCCCATAACTCTAAAGTTTCTAACTCTTTTTCTGGAGCTTTTTCAATTATTATCCCTTCTGAAGGATTATCATTTATAAATCTTTTTTCTAAAAGATATTTATAAAATGTTTTAATTGTACTTACCTTTCTTATTATAGAATTTGGTTGATAATTATATTTTAAAAACTCCACATACTTTAAAATATCTTCTGTTTTTATATCTAAAAGATCTTTTTCTATAAAATTTTCAAAATCTTTTATATCACCATGATATAAATCAAGAGTTTCTTTTTTTAAACTTTTTGAATCTGCTTTATATTTAATAAAATTTTCTAATAGCTTCATTATGCATCACCTAATAGTTCTTTAGCATGTTCTATTACTGCTTCAGATATATTTTTTCCTGCTAACATTCTAGCAATCTCTTTGACTCTTTCATCCTCGTCCAACTCTTTTACCTGTGTTATAGTTTTATTATCTAAAAGTTTTTTTTCTATATAAAATTGTTGAGTTGCCTTTGCAGCTATAGCAGGTGAGTGAGTTATACTCATAACTTGTGTTGTTTCTCCTATCTCTTGAAGTTTATTCGCTATCTTTCTAACAGTTTCACCACCTACACCCGTATCAATCTCATCAAAAATTAATATTGGAATATTGTCCACTTTAGAAAAAATAACTTTTATGGCTAACATTATTCTACTAACTTCTCCACCTGAAGCTACTTTCCATAGAGGCTTTAGCCCTTGTCCAACATTTGTTGATATCATAAACTCCACTTGGTCTATTCCACTTAAAGTCATTGATGTTGATTCTTCAAATTCAATTTTAAAGTTTGCATCTCCCATATTTAGACCTTTTAATTCATCTTGGAGATTTTCTTCAATAATTTTAGCCTTTAATTTTCTTATATCACTTAACTTTTTAGCTAAAGTATAGTATTTTGTTTTAGCTTCGTCTCTATCTTTTTCTAATTTTTTTACTTGAAAACTATTTTCATCCAATAATTGAAGTTTTTCATCGATTTTTTCTCTGTATTGAAGTATCGTACTAATGTCATCTCCATATTTTGATTTTAAACGATTTATTGCGTCAAGTCTTGAAATAACTTTTTCTAGTCTCATATCATCTGCTTCTATATCATCATTTAAATCTCTAATAGAGTCCACACAATCTTGTAAATCATAATAAACTCTCTCTAACCGTTCTAAATTCTCTTGAAATTCTTTTCCATATTTTGAGATTGTCTCTAAATTTTTTCTGCTATTATAAATTATATTTAAAGCATTTTTTTCTCCATCTTTTAATATATTCTCTGTTAATGACAGCTTTTCCTTTATTTTTCCTGCATGAAAAAGTTTTTTATACTCTTCTTCAAGTTTTTCATCTTCTCCATCCTTCAAATTCACCTTGTCAATTTCTTGAAGCTGAAACTCATAAAATTCCTTTTTTTCAAGAGTTTCTCTTTTATTTTTTTCCACATCTTGAATTCTTCTCTCTAAACTCGAATATTCATTATAAATAACTTCTAATTGTTTTTTTATAGCAATTCCATCATCACCTAAAAATCTGTCTAAAAGTCTTAGATGGTTGCTTTTATTTAAAAGCATTTGATGAGAATGTTGTCCTACAATATCAACTAAAGTTCCCATTATCTCTTTCAAACTAGACATTGGTACTCTTATGTTATTTACAAAAGCTTTTCCTTTTCCATTCTTATCTATATGTCTTCTTACAATAACTTCATTATCTTCAGCTTCTATGCCTAACTCTTTTAATTCAGCTTCTTGTTCCTCATTAACTGCAAATACACCCTGTGCTAAGAGATATTCCTCTCCATCTCTTACCATATCAGCACTGGCTTTTTCTCCTATTAAAAGATTTATTCCACTTAAAATTATTGATTTCCCTGCTCCAGTTTCTCCAGTTAAAACAATCAATCCATTTTTAAACTCTAAATCTACTTTTTCTATTATAGCTAAATTTTCAATTTTCAACTCTTTTAACATAGATTATCTCCCCACTTTAACTTATCTCTCAAAATCCCATAGTAATCTCTATTTTCTGGTAAAATAAGATTTATTTTTTCTTGAGAATAATATACCAATATATGCTCTTCATCTTCTATCTCTCTCTCAATTTCACCATCTACTATTATACAACCTTTTTGCCCGGGTTTTAAAGTTAATATTAACCTTTCATCGCCACTTATTATTATAGGTCTTGTTGCCAAATTATGAGGAGCTAAAGGAGTTACAACTATTGCCTTTATTTGCGGCATAACTATTGGTCCACCAGCTGAAAGAGAGTACGCCGTAGACCCTGTTGGTGTTGCAACTATTATTCCATCTGCCTTATAATCACATATTTTAGTATTTTCTGTGTTCATAGATATATTTAAAATTTTTGAGCTAGCCATTTTTTTAGAAATAACAATCTCATTTAACACATCTATTTTTTCTCCTTTTATAACTATCTCTAAAAGCTGTCTACTCTCTTTTCTTACTATTCCTTTTAAATAATTAATAAAAGTAGGTTCAAACTCATCTATTTTTATTTCTGTTAAAAATCCTAAAGAACCTGCATTAATTGCAAAGATATCTATATTTTTATTTTTTATTAGCGTTTTAGAAGCTCTAAGTAGAGTTCCATCTCCTCCTATAACAACAGCAAATTTTGCTTCTAATACATGAGTTTCAGGAACTATCTCTATATCATTTTTCAAAAAAAACTCTGTTAGTTGATGATATAGTTTTACTGCTTCTTTTTTATCTTCATTGTAAATTATAGTTCCTTTCATTATTCCTCCCTTAAAATAGATTTTCTGGATTTATTGGCTTCAAGTTAAATCTTACCTCATAGTAAAGATTTGCTTTACTATCAGTATTTAGACCTAAAACTCCAATATCTTGTCCTCTTTGGACTTGCTGATTTAATTTTACTCCAACAGCAATTAAGTTTCCATATACACCAATTGTATTATATCCATAATCTACCATAACCACATTGTTAAGTCCTTGAAATTTATCAGCATAAATTACTTTTCCACTTGTTGCAGCTTTAACTCTAATTCCCATTTTTCCTGCTATTTCGATACCATTACTAACAACTTCACCATTCTTTTTTTCCCTAAATTTTACAACTATAGTTCCTGAAATAGGTCTTTGAAATTTTCCAAGTTTAAGCACGGCTGTATCTAATTTTACATTTTTAGTTGTTACACTTCTTGCCTTTATAATTCTTTCAATTTCTTTTTCTATATTTTTCTTCTGAATCTCTAACTTACTTATTGTTTTTACATGAGTAGTTTTTTCTTGATTCAACCTAGTTATCAATCTATTTTTTTCTTGTTTTTTTACCTCAATCGATCTTCTATTAGAATCTAATTTTCTTTTAAGTATTGTTAACTTTTGTCTATCATTCTCAATATTCTTTTTTACTTGTTCTATTGAAGTTTGAACATTTTTTATATGTTCCATGCTTTCTAAATCTCCATATAAAAGTCTTGAGAAACTTCTTTTTGCTATACTTCTATCCTTTGTATTACTTTCTAAACTAGATTTTCTAGTTACCTCTATCATCTTAGCTTTATACTCTGATTTTTTTCTATCTAATGCTTTACTACTTACATTTAAATTTAATCCACCATATTCAATATTTCTATTAACTATTTTTATCTCTTCTTGAAGTTTTTCTGCTTCTTTTTCTATATCTTTAATTTCTGAGTTTATATTTTCAATCTGTTTTGCAATACTTATTTTTTCAGAGTCTATATGTTCAATCCTACTGTTTTTTTGCTTTATTTCGCTCTCTATTTTTTTCATTTTATTTTTTAAATTATCTACACTATCTCCAAATACAAAAGTTGAACAAATAAAAAAAATCATTATTCCTTTCATAATTAAACCTCATCTTTTTTTAGCTTACCTGTTGATTTCCAAGCTAAAAACAGAAGTATTAATGTTGCTACAATTTCAATTACTATAATTTGTTTAAAACTTTGAAGTATTAATGTTGATAAAATTTGCTGATATTTCTCTCTAAGAATAACGTATATATTAAAAAATATCATACCTCCAACTAAAGCACTTCCAAAAAATGGTATTAAATTTTTATTTCTAGCTACAGAAAAATTTTTCCTATTTTGAGGAGCTTTTATTGCAAAAATCATATAATCTCTAATTATAACGCCTCTTAAAATAGTTGTTATTGGATAATACATTCCTAGTGATAACGCCAAACAAATAAATAATGACATATTTGCAGCACTAATTTTTCTTTGAGTATTTTGCAAAAATTGACTATCTATATATATCTCTCTTACCATCGGATTTACATCTAGCAACTCTTGGATGGCATGAAGGTTTTTTTCATCTTTAAAATATACAATTATTGAATTCGGTAGTGGATTTTCGCTTTTAGGTATAACTATTTCCAATTCTTTTTGTAAATTTCTAAAAGCTTCCTCTTTTGATAAAAATCTTGTTCCCTTAACATTTTCATTTTCTATAAGAAACTTTTCAAACTCTTGTAGTTTCTCTTTTGAGTTATCATTTTGTAACTCAATAGTAAAAAAATAATCACTCTTTAATATTTTCCCAATAAAGTAGCTATTAGAAGATAATGAAATAAATATATTAAATATAATAAAACTTAATGTCAATGCTATAAATGTTCTTGCCCCTTTTCTTCTTTCCATCTCTTCTCCCTAATTAAAATATAGAGGCCAGTTTAACTCGCCTCTATACTATATATTTTCTATAAGTTTTCTTTTATCACTGATATTAATTTCGTTGCCGTTAATTCATACTTTTCTAATAATTCTTCAGCTTTTCCACTTTGACCAAACACATCATAGATTCCAACTTTTTTAACTAATGTTGGATGCGTCTCTGATAAGAACTCTGATACTGCTGATCCAAGTCCACCTATTACAGAATGTTCTTCAGCTGTTACAATAAATTTTGTTTCTTGAGCAGCTTTTAGAACTGTCTCTCCATCTAAAGGTTTTATTGTTCCTACATTTATTACTCTTACTGAAACTCCTTCAGCTTGTAGCTTTTCTGCTGCTTCTAAAGCTCTTGCTGTCATAAGTCCTGTTGCTAATATTGTAACATCAGTTCCTTCTTTTATAGTATTTGCTACCCCTATTTGAAAATCATATGAATCATCAAATAATACTGGCACATCTAATCTTCCCATTCTTATATATACTGGTCCATTATACTCTGCTGCTGCAAATATCATTTTTTTAGTTTCTGTAGCATCTGCTGGTGATAATACTACCATTCCCGGAATGCTTCTCATTAAAGAGATATCTTCAACTGATTGGTGCGATCCTCCATCTTCTCCTACTGAAATTCCTGCATGCGTTGGAGCTATTTTTACATTTAACTTTGGATAAGCTACTGTATTTCTTATTTGCTCAAATGCTCTTCCTGCTGCAAACATCGCAAAAGTAGAAGCGAATGGTATTTTTCCACATGTAGCAAGTCCAGCTGCTGTTCCAATTAAATCTGCTTCAGCTATTCCAACGTTTATATGTCTTTCTGGGAATGCCTCTTGAAATAGATTTGTTTTTGTTGATTTTGTTAAGTCTGCATCTAAAACAACTATATTATTATTTTGTCTTCCAAGCTCTACTAATGCTTCTCCGTAAGCCTGTCTTGTAGATTTTTTCATTATTTCATCCTCCGAATTTATTATATCTCTGATACTTTCTCTAGCTCTGCTATTGCTCTTTCTGTCTCTTCACAAGTTGGAGCAACTCCATGGAATCCACAAACATTTTCCATAAATGATACTCCTTTACCTTTTACAGTTTTAGCAATAATTACTGTCGGTTGCCCTTTTGTTTCTCTCGCTTTATCTAAAGCATCAAATATCTCTTGGAAGTTATGTCCATCAATCATAATTACATTCCATCCAAAAGCTTCCCATTTTTTATCTAGAGGCTCTACACCCATAATTTTATCTACATTTCCATCTATTTGAAGATTGTTTGAGTCAACGAAAGCACATATTGAATCAAGCTTAAAGTGTGCTGCTGACATTGCCGCTTCCCATACTTGTCCCTCTTGTAACTCTCCATCTCCCATTAAAACATAAGTTCTATAGTTTTCTCCTGAGATTCTAGCTGATAATGCCATTCCATTAGCTACAGATAACCCTTGTCCTAAAGAACCTGTTGATATCTCTATACCTGGAAGTTTTTTCATATCTGGATGACCTTGTAAAGGTGATCCGTAAGCTCTTAAAGTTCCTAAAAGTTCTCTATCAAAGTATCCTCTTTCAGCTAAAGCAGAGTAAAGTACTGGAGCCGCATGTCCTTTTGATAAAACAAATCTGTCTCTTCCCTCCATTTTTGGGTTCTTAGGGTCAATATTCATTTCTGAAAAATATAGTGCAGTTACTATATCTGCAGCAGATAGTGATCCTCCTGGATGACCTGATTTTGATTTACAAATCATTTGAACAATGTCTTTTCTAATTTTAGTAGCTTGTTCTACTAAAAGGTTAATGTCTCTCATTTTTTCTCCTCTCAATCCTTTTATTTAGTTAAATTATATTAAAAATTAACTTCTTTTGTCAAGTTAAGGTCCAGGATTTCTATAAATTTTCATGTACTAAAATAGGATTTTAACTTTTTCAAATATTAAGTGTACAATAAAAGTGATAGAATTGCTTATTTCATCATATTTTACTGCACTTAAAAATACACAAACTCCTGCAAAAAAGGTAAATGGTCTAAAAAATTTTTCTTCTTTTTTTATATTTTTTACAATTGTGTACACTCCTAATAAAGTCAAAATCAAAACTTCAATATAAGTTTGGGAATATTTTATTGATAAAAAAATACAATATATTCCTGTTAAAAAAATAAATCCCTTACTTCCTTTTACGCCTAAACATATTCTACAATATGGAAAATATATTAATGCTCCCCTTGACCATCCCTTTGGAAAAAAGTCAAAAATCATATGCAATCCCAATGCTAATGCAAAACCCATTATTGAAAATCTAAAAACTTCAACATCTTTTTGAGTATTGTAAAAATATATCATTATCCAAAGCATTATTGGACTATGAGTTAAAATATTTCTATGCTTTATCTTCAATTTAAAATCCCAATCGGGAAATTTTAATCCTATTAAAAAAGACATCCAAATTAATATCAGTCCTATGAAACTCATAGATTCAAAAACTTCGATAACTTTTGTAAAATCTATTATCATGCAATATCCTTTCTATTTTTTCATATTATATCATATTTTTTTAAATGAAAAAATAAAAAAGAGAGTTAAGTTTTAAACTTAACTCTCAATATTTTAATAAGTAAGATTACTTAGTAATTTCTGCAACAACTCCAGAAGCTACTGTTCTTCCTCCCTCTCTGATCGCGAATCTTAATCCTGGCTCCATTGCGATTGGGTGGATTAACTCTACTGTCATCTCAATGTTATCTCCTGGCATTACCATTTCTACTCCCTCAGGTAAGTTGATTGCTCCAGTTATATCTGTAGTTCTGAAGTAGAACTGTGGTCTGTATCCTGAGAAGAATGGAGTATGTCTTCCTCCCTCTTCCTTAGTTAATACGTATACCTCTGATTTGAATCCTGTATGTGGTAATATTGATCCTGGCTTACATAATACTTGTCCTCTTTCAACATCCTCTTTCTTGATTCCTCTTAATAATGCTCCGATGTTATCTCCTGCTTGACCTTGATCTAACAGCTTTCTGAACATCTCTACTCCTGTACAAGTTGATTTTGTAGTATCTTTGATTCCTACTATTTCAATCTCTTCTCCAACTTTTACAATTCCTCTTTCTACTCTTCCAGTTACAACTGTTCCTCTTCCTGTAATTGTGAATACATCCTCAATTGGCATTAGGAATGGTTGGTCTACTGCTCTTGCAGGTGTTGGAATGTAAGAATCTACAGCGTCCATTAGAGCTTTGATTTGGTTAACCCATTTCTCTTCTCCGTTCATTGCTCCTAAAGATGATCCCATTATTACTGGTAAATCGTCTCCTGGGAATCCGTACTCTGTTAATAACTCTCTTACTTCCATTTCAACTAACTCTAATAACTCTTCGTCGTCTACCATGTCAGCTTTGTTTAAGTATACTACGATGTATGGAACTCCAACCTGTCTTGATAATAGGATGTGCTCTCTTGTTTGTGGCATTGGACCATCTGCTGCTGATACAACTAAGATAGCTCCGTCCATTTGTGCTGCTCCAGTGATCATGTTCTTTACGTAATCCGCGTGACCTGGACAGTCAACGTGCGCGTAGTGTCTCTCTACTGTTTCGTACTCGATGTGAGCTGTATTGATTGTGATTCCTCTTTCTCTCTCTTCTGGTGCAGCGTCGATGTTAGCGAAATCTACTTTCTTAGCTAGTCCCATATCTGATAATACTTTTGATATTGCTGCTGTTGTTGTTGTTTTTCCGTGGTCAACGTGTCCGATTGTTCCAATGTTAACGTGCGGTTTGCTTCTTTCAAATTTTTCTTTAGCCATTTGAAATTTCCTCCTGTTTTTCTTTATATTTATTTTTTTATTTTATTATTCTAACTTTTGAACTTGGTTCAATTCCAAGTGCATTGGCTTCTTCCGTATCTAAATGACACTCTAATGTAAAGCTTTTATCTACTCTAACACAAGTATTATCGTATTGTCCGCCTCTAATTCCATCTATTTTTATACTTACAACATCTCCATTTGAAACTCCAAATCTTTGAGCATCCTCTTCATCCATATGTATATGTCTTTGAGAAACTATAACACCTTTTGATAAAACTACTGTTCCTTTTGGTCCAACTAATGTTATTCCTGGAGTTTCACAAATATCTCCAGACATTTTAACTTTACCTTTTATACCTAATTTTAAACAATCACCTATAGAAACCTCTACTTGAGTCTCTTTTCTTGCTGGTCCTAAAACTCTAACTTTCTCTATAACACTTTTAGGTCCACAAATTGTTACAACTTCTTTTGCTGCAAATTGACCTTTTTGAGATAAATCTTTAAGTTTATTTAATTGATAGTCTTTTCCAAATAAAACTTCAATATCCTCTTGTTTTAAATGTATATGTCTATTTGAAATTCCAACTGGTATAGTTAGCTTTTTTTCTTCTACTGCTTCTAAGATTTTTTCTAATAATGCATCTAACTTATCCATCTCTACCCCTTTATTGAAGCTAATATCTCTTCCATAAGTTTTAATAACTCTGGATTTTCCACTAACTCTTTTTCTATAGAAGTTTTTTCTAAAGTTTTCTCTGTACTTCCTTCAGAACCATAAACAGTTATACCTTTATACTCTTTTTCCTCTGCTCTTTTTAACTTATTACAATCTATAAGACCAAAGGCTACTCTTTTTATATTTAAAAGATGCATTGGAGTCACATTTTCAGAAACAGAGCTTCCTCCCCATGTTCCACACCCTAAAGTAAATGATGGCATAAGTCCAGTACTTGCTCCAGTTCCACCTTGAGAACCACCTGTGTTTACAAGAATTCTAGAGGCTGGCTTCTTAGCAAATTTTCTCACTATATCTAAATCTTCAGTATGAATACTCATTGTATGTCCAATTCCATTTTGTAATAAAGCAATACTTAACTCACAAGCTTCGTGCCAATCTTTAGTAACATAAAATCCTAAAACTGTAGTTAACTTTTCATAAGATAGCGGATTTCCTGCTCCAACTCCCTTTTGTCTTCCTATTAAAACCTTTGTTCCATAAGGCACTTTAAATCCAGCTGCCTCAGATATAACATCAGCTGATCTCCCTACAAATTTAGCATTCATTGTATGTCCCTGTTTAAATAAAAGCTCACAAACTTTTTTAGTTTCCTCTTCACTCATAAAGTATCCACCTTGCTTTTCAAACTCTTTAATAACTTGAGCCTCATTGCACTCTTCACAAATTATTGATTGTTCAGAAGCACAGATAGTTCCATTATCAAAAGTCTTACTTGCTATAATATTTTCTACAGCTTTCTCTATATTTGCTGTTCTTTCTATATACGCTGGAGAGTTACCTGCTCCAACTCCAAGTGCTGGTTTTCCAGAACTATATGCTGCTTTTACCATCCCTGGTCCACCTGTTGCTATTATTAGTGCTACTTCCGGGGCTTTCATCAGTTCATTTGTTGCTTCCATAGTACACATTTCTAAACAACTAATTATACAATCTGGAGCTCCTGCTTCTACTGCTGCTTCACACATTAACTTTACCGCTTCCCTTGTACACTTTTGTGCTGATGGATGAGGTGTAAATACTATAGCGTTTCTAGATTTAACAGCAATTATAGATTTAAATATTGCTGTTGATGTTGGATTTGTAGAGGGAACAATTCCTAAAATAAGTCCCATTGGTTCAGCTATACACATAACCTTGTTAGCTTCGTCTTCCTCTATTATTCCAACTGTTTTCATATCTTTAATAGAATCGTATAAAACTGTTGAAGCTAGGTGATTTTTAAATGCTTTGTCCTCAACTTTTCCAAATCCTGTTTCTTCTACAGCCATTTTAGCTAAACATAGCTCATTTTTATTGGCAACTTTTACCATATTTTTAATTATTTTATCAATTTGTTCCTCAGTATATTCAGAGATTTTATTAGCTGCACACTTTCCTTTTCTTGCTAAATCTCTTGCATGCTGAATGGATGTTAAGTCTTTATCAAACATTTTTATTTCTTCCTCCTAGCTACTTTTCGCTGTAAAACTTCCTCTTGAGCTTTTTCTTCTATCTCTTCAATAACCTCTTCTGAAATTATATTTGGAGTTATTTCAATTACCTCTTCAACAACCTCTTCAATAGTTTCCTCTATAACTTCTTTCTCAACTACTTCTTTTTTTAAAATATTTTCTATTTCATCATGAGGTCTTGCTATAACATGGACCCCAACTAAATGACCAACTTGTTCCGCTGCTGCAGCTCCTGCATCAACTGCTGCCTTTACTGCACCAACATCACCAGTAATCATTACGGTTATTAGTCCGCTGCCTACCTTTTCTTTCCCTATTAATGTCACATTAGCAGCCTTTGTCATAGCATCTGCTGCTTCTATGGCTCCAATTAAACCTTTTGTTTCTATCATTCCTAAAGCTTGCATTTTTTACCTCCCTCCTTTATAAAAGGGGCTCACTCCAATTTAAATCTTTTGAGAAATATAGCACTTTTGCCATATCTTTTGACCCTATTTTTATTTCAGCTTTTTTGGGGATATTTATTAAATCTCCGCTTTTTCCTAGATACCTTTTTCCATTTAAAACTATTTCAACTTCTCCATCTATTATAAAAAGATTTCCCTTTGATTTTGTTTTCTTTATAAAGTTATCTCTTTCAATCTTTAAAATTCCTATTATCTCTTCATCTGTATTTATTAAATCTTGAGAATATATATTTAAATTTTTAAAAATTTTATCAAATTTTATACTCTCCCCTTTAATTAAGGTAAACCCAGATGAATCACACTCTTTTTCAAATTTTTTTTCATTTAAAAGCATTTTCATAATAGTCTTTTGTAAAACTTGATCTTTGGAAACGATTTTAAAAAACTCCATAATTTTATTCATATCAATATCTTTTAAAACTTCATTTTCCACTTTTTTTTCTTTTATTAAAACCTTAATATCACTATTTTTTATAATATCTTTTGCTGATGGAGTTAAAATTGTATCCTTATCTATTTCAATCTCTTTTGCTCCATTTTCTAAGATTTCTTCTAAATCTTTTGCGCATATTAGTTTTTTCAAGTTTTTCTCCTTTCCAAACTACTTTAACTTACAATCTTCGTCGATTATTCCAACTACAACTGCATCTACTGGAACACTTCTTCCAATCATCTCTCTAGCTGAAGAACCTGTACTTATGATAACTCTATCTCCAATTCCTGCTCCAATGACATCTACTGCCACTAATCTTTTTCCAGTTACTGTACCATCTATTTCTTCTGCTAGCATGAATTTCAAACCATTTAGTTCATCCGCTTTTCTTGTTGCCCAAACATTATCTATTATTTTTGCTATAATCATTCTTTCTCCCTATAACTTTAATCTAATATTTCTTGTGTGCAACTTAAAGCTATTCCTAACGGTGTTACAAACATTGGATTTTTAGGTTTATACACATTTGCTTTAACATTTTTTTGAATAACCTCTTCTATTCCAGTTAAACAAGCTGTTCCTCCAACTAGTACTACATTTTCAACATGATACCCTGCAATATGACTATTTATTATTGAAGCTACCTTTTCTATAACTGGCTTAAGAACAGGCAGTAACTCTTTATGATTTCTTACATCTCTTTTAAATTCGTCAGCCTCTTTAAAAGGTTTTCCATATGTTCCTGAAACTACTAAAGAAAAATGTGTTCCTCCTGTAGCTTCATCTGCAACTGATATAACCTCTTCATTTTTCAATATTGAAGTTCCTGTAGTTCCACCACCAATATCAACTACTGCACCGTTTTTTATCTTTAAAACTTGATTT
>OGCU01000145.1_pt1 | contig 51727 bp, 37 predicted proteins | sample 1570251 | NCBI WGS metagenome assembly OGCU01 (sample SAMEA2582182, study PRJEB24529) | metagenome | biome: Human gut stool | place: China | collected 2011
AAGTTTAACTTTACATTAATTGTTTCTTTACTCTAACAAAATGCAAATATATTAATAAATATGAAACACACAACTATTTTATTGAAAAAACCTTGCAAATCTATCAATCTGTTAAGAATTTCGATTATTTTATGCTGAATAGCATGTTTTATGCAATTATAGAACCTTAAAATGGTAATGTTTACTACCACTATGTTTTAATCATTTTGTTCTATTATTAATCCGAATATATATATTTTAAAATAAAATAGTTAAAAACGCTCTCATATTTACGCTAGTTCATCCGATAAAGCAAGATATCTTGAATCTTTTGAGTGACTTCAAAGAACAGACCGTCAAAGAAAGAGTCTTTTTTTGCAGATATTAATTCTTATTCAAACCCTGTTTTGCACAGAATATCATCTTATTTGTTTATAGTATTAATCAAAATAACTTGAGATGAATAAAATTATTTACAGTCTTGTGTACAACAGAAAGAAATGTCTGAACAAAAGAGGAATGGCACTGGTACAAGTAGAAGCTTATTTGGACAGAAAGAAGAAATACTTTTCAACCAAAGTCTATCTGAAACCGGAACAATGGGATGCAAAAAAACTAGTTGTAAAAAACCACCCTAATGCAGATGCTCTCAACCGCCTGATTTACGAATTTGTCGCAGCAATAGAGAAAAAAGAATTGGAATTATGGCAGCAGGGCAAACGTATATCATTGGAATTATTAAAGGATGCTTTAGCTACCAGAGAGAACAATTCTTCATTTATATCTTTCTTTAAGCAAGAGGTTTCGAATTCGTCTTTAAAGGACAGCACCAAACGCAATCATCTTTCTACTCTTCTATTGCTGCAAGAATTCAAAAGGGATATAGTATTTTCCGATTTGACATTCGAGTTTGTTTCATCTTTTGAGTACTTCCTGCAACAGAAAGGATATCATACCAATACCATTGCGAAACATATGAAACATTTAAAACGCCACATAAATATTGCTATTAATAAAGAATATATTGAAATCCAGAAATATGCTTTCAGGAAGTATAAAATAAAAACCGTGGAAAACAAACACACCCATTTAGTACCAGAAGAACTGGAACAATTGGAACGTTTGAGCCTGACGGACAAGCATATGAAACTGCAAAAGTCCTTGGATGCTTTTCTGTTCTGCTGTTATGCAGGAATGCGATACTCTGATTTTACAAATTTATCAAAGAAAAACATTGTAGATATAAATCAGGAAACGTGGCTTATATATAAATCTGTAAAGACCGGAACAGAAGTGCGGTTACCCCTTTATCTCCTTTTTGCAGGCAAAGGAATTGTAATCCTTAATAAATACCGCAATAATCTGGAGGATTTTTTCCGCTTAAGAGATAACTCAAATATTAATAAAGACCTGATAATCATTGCGAAATTGGCAGGGTTATCAAAAAAGATTTCATTTCACACAGCCCGTCACACCAATGCAACTTTACTTATATATAATGGTGTAAATATCACTACTGTACAAAAGCTGCTTGGTCATAAAAGCGTAAAAACGACACAAGTGTATACCAATATTATGGATATGACGATTGTCCATGACCTGGAAAAAATAAAGCAAGCAGCACTTGGTATCAAAAAAAAGACAGATAACAGCTTTAATAAGTAGTAAGCAAGTTGTTTTGTAATGCTGGAACTTTTAGTTTTCTCCTATAAAACTAAAAGTTTTACACCGATAACCAATAAATTATTCCGTGCAATCAGGTGTAAATACACATAGGGGTTAGCCCATTTTTAAAGCAATGTGTGGCGTGATAGATAGTTGTAAATAATTTTATCTATCACACCTGTTTTGCACGGATTAATATGCTTGAAATCAGAAGTATATCCCCTATAGTATGATAGCATAACAGATGATTTTCATTTTAAACTTGATAGAGAGGCCGAGTTCAAGTTATAAACGGAAGACTTAAGCTACCAATACTTTTTTGCTTACAAAATGTTATTTCAAAAAGCAATAAGTATATTTATGATATGATTATTATCCAACAGTCGTCCATACAAAGCGCTAATAATCAACAGTTATTATAGATTATAGGTAGCACTTTGGTAATATAATTCGATTATTAGATATGGCCAGAATGATATGTGTAAATACTTTTGCTCTGAATGGTAACTTAACTGTTACTTATAAAACTCTTATTTTTAGCAACTTATATTTTTATGAGTTCTGCGAAAACTTTGCGAATTTCATTCGTTGGCATGCAAACGCAGGATGTGGCTATCAGACCAAATGTAAGAGTGATACTCAAATCAGATGCCGAACAATTGGATGAAGTAGTAGTAACTGCCATGGGTATCAAACGTGATCGCAAAGCATTAGGCTATGCGGCACAGGATTTGAATTCAGAACAACTGAATAAAGCAGGAACAACCTCGCTTGCCAGCGCTATACAAGGTAAGCTGACGGGTGTAGATATTCGTCAGTCATCGGGTGCACCGGGTGCTTCTTCTCAGATTGTAATTCGTGGTGCTCGCTCGTTTGATGGTAACAACCAGCCGTTATATGTAATTGATGGTATGCCTGTGAATACAACTGCGGATTTTGATACCGGTAAATCTGTAACGGGTGCTAACTACGCCGATCGTAGCATAGACATTAATCCTGAAGATATAGAGTCTGTGAATATACTGAAAGGTCAGGCAGCATCCGCATTGTATGGTATCCGTGCATCCAACGGTGTGATTGTCATTACGACCAAACGCGGTTCCAAAAACAATATGAACAAACCAAGCGTAACGATTTCAACGAACCTGAGTGCACAACGGGTTTCACGCAAATTCGAACGTCAAAATATATATTCGCAGGGCAACAGCATTGCAGCAGGATATGATCCGTCTTCTTCCATGACTTGGGGACCAAAAATCAGCGAATTGGCAAACGACCCCAAATATGGTGGAAACATGAATAATCAATACACTGCGGCAGATGGTATGCGCGAAGGGCAATATTACAATCCCAAACGCGCACAAGCCGGTTTGGACGGTTGGACTACGCCACAGATTTATGATAATGTGGGCGATTTTTTAGGCACAGGATTCACTGAAAACACAAACGTGAATCTATCACAAAGCATCAACGGAATAAACTATTCGTTCGGCGTGAACAATTCGCACCAGAATGGCATCATTCCTTCAACAGGCATGGACCGTTGGGGAGCGCGCGGATTGGTAGATTGGAAAATCAATCCACAGTGGAACACAGGATTCTCCATGAACTATTCATCTACTAAAATTACATCTGCACCGGGAGCCAACGATGGTATCATGAATGTGGTTTACTCTGCTCCGGCCGAATATGATTTGAAGGGTATTCCCAATCATGAACCGGGCAATCCGACAAACCAGATATTGTTCCGTTCCACCTCATTTACCAACCCTTATTGGTGGGCGGAACATAATGAATATCTCCAGCATACCAACCGTGCTTTTGGCAATACCTATTTGGAGTACCAACCGGATTTGGGCTTGGGAGAGAACTTCTCACTCAAGATTAGGGAACAGGCTGGTCTTGACATTTGGACTTCTGACTATGCCACTGTACGGGAAATGGGCAGTACGTCATCGCTGAAAGGTGGAGACATAGAGAATTACGGTTCTCAGCATAATGTATTCAATAATCTGTTCACCGTTAATTTTGACGGTAAATTCGGAAAAAGCGACGAATGGAGGCTGAACGTAATATTAGGAAACGAGTTCAATCATGAGAGTATCCGTAACTGGGATTATTACGGCAGCAACTTCAACTTTCCTGGTTTTACCAACATTGGAAATGCTACTTCACTAACATCTAGTGAGTATAAGCGACAAGAACGTACAGTAGGCTTTTTCGGAAGTCTTTCAATGTCATGGCAAGATCAGGTGTATCTGACCGTAACCGGACGTAACGACTACGTATCAACCATGCCGCGCGGCAGTCGCAGTTTCTTCTATCCTTCAGTATCATTAGGCTGGGAGTTCACCAAATTACCTTTCTTGCAGAACAATAAAATATTAAACTATGGTAAACTCCGTGCTTCGTTCGCACAAGTAGGTCAGGCCGGTAACTATTATGCCAATTATTATTATACTCCCACCTACGGGGGCGGTATGTACTCTTACTATCCGGTTACTTATCCTCTACCCAGCGGAGTATCTACTTTCACACCCTATTACCGCGTGTATGATGAAGAATTGAAACCGCAAAATACAACCAATTATGAAGTAGGTGCCGATTTACATTTCTTTGGCAGCCGTTTGAAAGTGGAATACACATACAGTTTGCAGAATGTAGAAGATCAGATATTTTATGTACCCGTAGATGGAGCGACCGGCTATCAGGAAATGTTGACCAATGCCGGAAAAATGCGCACGCATGCTCACGAACTTTCTATTAATGCTGCTATTCTGCAAGCCAAAGATTTCGACCTGAATTTGGGTATCAACTTTACCAAAGTAAACAACAAGGTTATAGAACTGGCTCCGGGTGTGGAATCCATTATGCTGGGCGGATTTGTAGAACCACAAATTCGTGCACAGGCAGGATGTACTTATCCGAACATATATGGTTTGGGCTTCAAACGCGATGAAGCAGGCAATTTGCTGTTACTGAACGGTCTGCCTCAATCCTCAGGCAATAGCCAAGACTTGGGCAACTGCTCTCCGGACTTCACTACTGGTTTTACGCTGGGTGGTCGTTATAAACGTCTTTCACTCTCTACCACATGGAGTTGGCAACAAGGTGGAAAGATGTATCACGGAACAAACATGACTCTGAATTATTTTGGTGCTACCAAAGAGTCACTTCCTTATCACGAAGGAAGTATGGTTGCTGAAGGCATAGATGAAGCAACGGGACAGCCCAATACAGTTGAAGTAAATAAAGCCGATTACTATCAGGCTTATTACAATATCACCGAATCCGGCGTGTATGACACGAGCTTTATCAAGTTACGCGACCTGACTTTAACTTATCAATTGCCCAAACTCGGTATCTTCGACATTTCGATTTACGGCTTTGCCCGTAATGTACTTGTTTGGGCTAATTTGCCCAACTTCGATCCGGAGTCTTCACAAGGCAATAATAATATGAGCGGATACTTCGAACGGTTCTCAGTTCCCAACACATCCAGCTTCGGCGGTGGTCTTACTATTAATTTCTAAACATACCAACATAAAGATTTCGATTATGAAAAAATACATATTCATGACTTTGACGGTGGCTCTTCTCGGACTGACAGCATGTACAGAAGATGCATTTGACCGTATCAACAAGGACTATGAACACCCTTCACCGGAAGCCGTCCCGGCAGCACTCCAACTGACAGATGCCATTATGTCCACAGGCTTCAGTACCGTATCGGGTGACTTTGCTTTTTACCTTTCTTCGCTCAATGAGCAAGAGATAGGTATGGGTAACAACCAATTAATGTTTGCCGAAATGCGCAACTCAAGCGAATGGGCTGCTTCTACTACCTTTAACAATGTATGGAACTCTATCTATGGCAATTTACAGAATATACGCCAAATGCAGAGTAAAATAGAGAATGAAGTACCGGGTAATGTCGGACAGTTTGATATACTGGGTATGGCACAAGTATTGGAAGCTGTAAACTTCGGTGTCCTGACCGATATGTTCGGTGATATTCCTTATAGCGAAGCTGTGCAAGGGCAAGGTAATTTGCAACCTAAATTAGATGCACAGAAAGATGTTTATACTGGTATTTTGGCTACACTCGACAAGGCTATTGGTAACTTGGAAAAAGGCAAAAGTTTGACAAGTGCCGGTAATCAGGACATAGCCTACAAAGGGGTTGCATCTAAATGGCTCGCAGCTGCTCACGCTCTGAAAGCACGCTATCTGTTGCATAAACTGGCGGTAGAACCTAACGTACTTTCAGAAGTAGCAACAGCCGTACAAAAAGCTATAGACAACGGATTCGAAGGATTTACGGTGACAGGATTTAATGGTTCTACATGTGACAATCCATGGAGTGCCTATGTTTTCAGCCGCCAGTACACAGCACCTTCAAAGACAGTAGCGGACTTGATGGAAGCCACAGATGATCCTCGCTTGGATTATTATCTGAATGCTTTGGGAAAGTCTTATACTCCGGGAGATGAAACTATTGCCAAGACAGTAGATGATGCCAGAGTAATGAAATATCAGCCGGCATGGTATTTGTTCGGTTCACAGCCTATTCATATCATGAGTAAAGCCGAACTCTATTTCATTCAGGCAGAAGTTCAACTGCGTTCAAACATTGATGCCACCTCGGCGTATCAAAAAGCAGTAGAAGCTTCTGTTACGGAAATTCTGACTTGGTTTGGAGATGAATCCACTGTACCGACTGCTGCTACAATAGCAAAAAACTATGCCATGTCTTTGGGCGCACCGACACTCCAAAAACTTTTTGAACAGAAATATGTGGCGCAAGCATTGGACGAGCAAGTGGAAACTTACAACGATCTGCGTCGCTTGAAAGCAATGGGAGAAGAGTATGTAATACTGACTAACCCGAGAAACACCCAAAGCGGTATTAACCGCTATCCGGAACGCTTGCCCTATGGCAACAGTGCGGTCATCGGCAATCCGGATGTGAAAGAAGCCTACGGCGACGGTTCTTATATCTATTCTGAGAAGACGTGGATAAACGGAGGTAAATAAATTCCAGTAAATAAATCCCTTTGTTTTAGGTTGTTTTCACAAATTCAATCTAAAATGGAGGGATTTTTCCGTATTAAAACTCATCTCCAAACATTGTTCTTTCTTTAGGAATAAAGCATTTATAAATATTTACAAAAGAACAATAGTTAATACAAGATATACTATAGTATTCCATAACAATGTATTCGTTTAAGTTCAATATATAATTGATTAAATTATATCAACAAAAAGATAAAGAAAAAAACAGAAAGTAAATTTTCAATATGATAATAAAACTGCATTATCATCATAAACACCTGAATATCAATGATATATATTAACTTCAAGTAGATAATGGGTATACCTCCAAATCCCGTACCTCTCTTATATTAGCTTTTAAAGAAGACTATACTAATTATAATCAGTTCTATTAAAGATATAATATATTAATAATCAGACATTTGCTTTTATGCAGTTCTGCGAAAACTTTGCAGATTTCATACATCGGTATGCAGACTCAGGAGGTGGCTATCAAGCCTAGTGTAAAAGTAATCATGAAATCTGATACAGAGATGCTTGACGAGGTAATGGTAGTAGCTTTCGGTACTGCAAAAAAGTCGGCATTTACCGGTTCTGCTGCAGTGGTAAATACGGAAGAATTGTCTAAGCGTATAACAACTAATGTATCTGATGCTTTGGTGGGTTCAGTAGCCGGTCTGCAGATTCGCGGAAGCTCTGGTGCACCAGGCTCCAACGATAATAAAATCAACATACGCGGTATTGCCTCCATGTATGCCAGTACAGATCCTTTGATTATTGTAGATGGGGCTCCTTATACAGCTAGCCTTTCCAATATACCTCAAAACGACATTGAATCGATTTCTGTTTTGAAAGACGCGGCTTCTGCCTCACTTTATGGTGCGCGTGGTGCAGCTGGTGTAATCATTGTTACCACTAAAAGAGGACAAACCAAGGATGCCGAGGTCAATGTTGATATGAGATGGGGCGTAAACTCACGTGCAGTACAAGACTATGATGTCATTACTGATCCGGGGCAATATTATGAGGCTTATTATTCACAACTTTACAACTATTCGTTCTTTGGACAAGGAAATTCTGCAGCTACTGCGAATGCATGGGCTAACAAAACAATGATTGACCATTTGGGATATAATGTATATAACGTTCCGGAAGGTGAAATGCTTATTGGCATGAATGGTCGCTTGAATCCGAATGCTACTTTGGGACGCAAATATACGCGTGATGGAGTAGAATATTATTTACAGCCAGATGATTGGCAGGATTTGGCTTATCGTAACTCTTTGCGTCAAGAATATAATATAAGTGTGAACGGTGGCAATGAACGTTCTTCCTTTTATGCAAGTTTAGGCTACCTGAACGATGAAGGTATTATAGTCAACTCGGATTATGAACGTATCAGTGGACGTATCCGTGCAGACTATCAAGCAAAAAAGTGGCTAAAGTTAGGAGCCAATGTAGGTTATATTCATTCTGTACAACATTCTGTTCCGAATCAAAGTACTGCTGCTAACAGTGCAAACCTGATGTATTTTACAAGTTCTATCGCTCCCATCTATCCAGCCTATGTACGAGTTGTTGATGCTAATGGAAATGTGGTTATCAAACAAGATGACCGTGGACATAACGCATATGATTTCGGTATTCCTTCAAATGATTATGGCTTGAATCGTCCGTTTATGTCGACTGCAAATCCGTTAGCAGCCAATCAGTATGACGTACTTGAAAACGGTGGCGACCAATTGAACGCTACATTTACAGCAGACGTAAATATAACCAGCTTTCTGAAAGCCAATGTAACCAGTACTGTGAATTGGGGACAGACCAATTACTCTAATTACTCTAATCCATTCTATGGTTCTAAAGTTGGCGTAAATGGTGAAATCAATAAGCAGTCTACTTCTGCCTTACGTACCAATAATGTACAGACGTTGACTTACTTCCAAGATTTTGACCGGCATAGTGTGAATGTAATGGTAGGACACGAATATTACAAGACAACCACTAAATTCCTAGGGGCTATAGCTCAAGGTGGTTTTTCGCCCTCCATTCCAGAAATAGATGCTTTTGCTAAGATTTCAGATGCATCTTCTTATAAAAGCGGATATAATGTAGAGGGATATTTTGGTAGTGCGCAATACAACTATGACCAAAAGTACTTTGCATCTGCTTCTTTCCGCCGTGATGCATCTTCTTATTTTGCCAAAGAAAATCGTTGGGGTAATTTCTGGTCTGTAGGTGGTGCCTGGTTAATCAGTAAAGAAAATTTTATGCAAAGTAGTGCATCATGGCTCAATATGCTGAAATTAAAATTCTCTGTAGGACAACAAGGTAATGACAATATTGGTGCTTATGCCTACACGGATCTTTACGACCTTGTACCTACTGGAAGCACATCCATGGGAGCAACTTTCAAACGTATGGGTAATCCGGACATCACATGGGAAACAACAACCAATTATAATCTGGGTGTTGAGTTCAGTTTATGGGAAGGTCGCTTAAGCGGTAATGTAGACTATTATGTAAAAAAGACTTCAGATTTGCTGTTTTGGCTGTCTATCCCGGAGTCTTCCGGTACACGTGGTTACTACGGCAACGTAGGTGATATACGCAATATGGGTATTGAAGCTGTTTTGACAGGTGCAATCATCCGTACGAATAATATAGATTGGACGGTTTCGGCCAATTTGTCACATAACAAGACCAAAATATTGAGTCTGCCGGAATCCAAGACCAGTGGAATGGGCGGTTTCAACGAAACCAACAGCACAGGAATGGGTGGTAATTGGTATGAAGTAGGTGGCCCGCTTTATAACGCATATTGCATTGAATATGCCGGTGTCAATGAAAAGGGTGAAGCACTTTATTGGGTAGATTCTGAATTGAAACAAGCTGGTGCTCCAGGTAAAAACCATTCATTTACAACCACCAACCCTAATGAGGCTACTTATTACAAGCAAGGTTCTATTCTTCCAAAAGTATTCGGTGGCTTCAATACGACATTACGTATACATGGTTTCGATGCCTCTGTTTCTTTTGATTATCAAATAGGTGGCAAGGTTCAAGACTTCCGCTATGCTTCATTAATGTCACCCAATGAGACCTCAAATGGTGCAGGCTCTGCTATTCACAAGGATTATGCTAAGTCTTGGAGTCCTAACAATACGGAAAGCAATATTCCACGTTGGCAGTTTGGTGACAAATATACTGTATTCAGTAGTTCAAGTCGCTTCTTGACCAATGCCAGCTACCTAAACTTCCAGTCTTTCACAGTAGGATATACCTTCCCGAAAAAGTGGACTAAATTTGTTTCCAAACTTCGCGTCTATGCAGCCGGTGAGAATCTTTGCTTCTGGTCTGCTCGCAAAGGATTCGATCCACGTTATTCTTATGACGGAAACACTTCTATTTCCACGTATTCTCCTGCAAGAAATATTTCGGGTGGCATTCAACTGACATTCTAAACATAAACCAAGAAAATAATATGAAAAAAATAATATTAAACTTTGCTATTGTTGTATCAGGATTGTTTACTGCAACCAGTTGCATAGAGGAGATTAATCCTCAAACGGATTATGCCTCCAAAGATCAGACAGCCGATGCCCCTAATGCTTATCAGAATTTTGTGGACGGCATTACTTCATCAATGATAGGTCAGGTGTTGTATAATGCCAACTATCCGTATGACTTCGGTTATCCTACATTCTTCCAGATACGTGATGTTATGGGACAAGATGTAGTTATAGATGATGCCGGACATTGGTATCAGACTTGGTATACATGTTCTACATCCCTGGGACCGCGTTATGCCGTTGCACAGTTCCCATGGACCATCTATTACGGATGGATAAAGAATTGCAACACAGTTCTTTCTTTAGCTGGAGAAAATCCTTCGGAAGAACATAAAATTGGTGCCGGCATTGCACTTGCCATGCGTGCCATGTACTATATGGATATGGCTCGTATGTTTGCTAACAAAACCTATGGATTGGACAAGAATGCAGAAACCGTACCTATCATTACGGAACAGACTGCTCTTGCAGACTTGACCAATAATCCACGTGCCACAAACGAGAAAATGTGGAACTTTATCATTTCCGACCTCGATAAAGCAGAAGAATATCTGGATGGATATACACGTACAGATATCACTACACCGGATAAATCTGTTGTATATGGACTGAAAGCCCGTGCTTATCAGGTCATGGAAGATTGGGTTAATGCCGAGAGATATGCGAAATTAGCGCAGGAAGGCTATAGCATGATGAGTCGGGAAGAGTATCTGAGTCGTGAAACCGGCTTCAACACGCCTAACAGCTCGTGGATGTTTGGTTTGCAATTCAAGAGTACAGACCCTGTTATTACTAATAACGATGCGGATGGTTCGTGGGGATCATTCATGTACCTTGAGGTCAACGGCTCAAAATGCGGATATGCTTCCAGTTATGGCTACCAATTCAGTATAGATCGCCATCTGTATGAAACGATTCCGGCAACGGATTTCCGTAAGAAGTGTTTTATTGATTTCAAACTGGATAATTTGGAATCACCTAATGAAATTATAGAAGCACTAAAAGAATACTCTGATTATCCAGAAGATGTATACTCATCCGGTTATGACGGTGTAGGACCTAAAACTGTGGGCGGTTTCTCCTTGAAATTCCGTGCTGCTGGTGGCCCTGAAGGACATAGTAATCAATATATTGGTTTCTTGGGCGCAGTACCTTTAATGCGTATAGAAGAAATGAAGCTTATAGAAATAGAGGCAGCTGGCATGCAAAATGAGAGCAGAGGAATACAATTGTTAACAGACTTCGCAAAGACTCGTGATGCAGAGTATGTATATGGCAAGCACAATGATTCTTACTATAATTATGAGACATCTGCTTTCCAAAATGAAGTATGGTGGCAGAGACGTGTAGAATTATGGGGCGAAGGTTTCGCTACATTCGACATCAAGAGGCTGAACAAGGGTATTATCCGAAGCTATGCTAATACAAATCACATAGAAACTTTCCGGTGGAATGTACAGACACCCCCAGATTGGATGAATCTATGTATTGTGGAAACGGAGACAAACTACAATCCAGCTTGTACCAATAACCCTACTCCGATAGCCCCTACTTCTGATTCAAGTGAATATCAATGGTAATAATAACCTACAAAGATTTAAGTGATGAGAAAATATATTAATACACTTTTTATGGGGCTGCTCATTGCAGCTTCCATAACCTCTTGTTCCGAGGAGCAAGGCACCAATCCCGGAGAAGATTCCCGACCCGCTGTCATTATCTACCAATATGCTCCAGGTGAAGGCTATAATGCAGATAACGATATTAAGTTAAGAATTTCTGCCAATAGCCAGACACAAGAAGCTTACTACTTATGCGAACTTACTTCGGAAAAAGCAGACTTCATTGAAATCAATGGTGAAGCAGCCTATATGGACCAGGTAACAGAAAAAGGCATCAAACTCGAGGAAATTTCAGGCACATCCAATCAAGATGTAGTTGTCACCGGACTGATAGGTGATTATACCATTACGGCAGTGGCAGTAAAAGGTAATACCAAAACAGCGTTTGAAAGTTCTTTTTATGGTATTCAGTGGGATGTCTTTGGAGAAGGTACGTACCACTCTAGTATGTTTAATGCAACTTTTACAGTAGAAGTTAGAAAGGCTGCCCATGCTGAATGGTATAAATTAATTGAGCCTTTTGAGGAAGGAAAGGATCTTGTCATCAAAATGAACGGTACAAACGCTGCTATAGAACAACAATATGTATTTACAGATTCTAAGTATGGAGCTGTTTACGCAGAAGGAAAAGGAGTATTAACTGATAACAACATCAACATGACATTAACCTTTACTTGTTCTGCCGGTAGTTTTGGTGAGAAGCAAGAAATACTTGAACTTCCAACGAAATAGCACCATTACAACGATGGGTTACAGCATGAACATGTACCCACTATTTATTTCTTTTTAAGGACAGAAATTACACGGATTTTCACGATTTGCTTAAATCTATTCGTAATCTTTCGTGTAATTTCTGACCAAAGAATTGATTGGCGAAAGACATACTTTTTAGAGCCGCACGTATACGAAAAAGCATCATTATCTATTCCTATAAGTGAAAACAATGCAAGTACAACTTTGAAAGTAAATCAGAATCCGGATTATCAAATATATACCCACGGTAGTCTTCCTTTTTTAGCTTGTCTTCTTCCTTAAGCAGATATCAAATATCTGTCACGCTATATATCCCCAATTCATTAGTCACAAAATCTTTATCCAAAAGTCCTTTTATAACTCCTTGCACAGAGCTGAATGTTAGCTTATAACTTTTAAAAACTTAGAGGAAATGATTTCTTGAGCCTTTCCTTACAGATAGTGATGAGAGCTTCTTTTTGCTTAGGTAGGAATTGAAACAGAAGCTAAGAATAGGTAAAGTTCAGTTATGATAAGATATTTTTAATGGCAAAATTCACTTTATCATGTGTCCATAATATGGCCCCCCTCCAGATATTTGGCGATGGCTTGAAACTCATCAATGGAAACTGGATAAAACTTGTCCGCTTCTTCCAAATAACGGAATATTTCATCAAGAGTTATAGTGAGAGCCTTATACAAAGATTATTATAATAGCTTGTTTATGATGTTTTTTGTAATAGGTTTATGTTTTATTTTGACATAAATTTCTGTTTACTACTTTCTTCATAGTGTGTTTCTTTTTGGTTGACAGCGACCACTTGCATTACTTTTTATTTTACAAAAATAGTTCAATAAAAAACTAAAGTATATTTCGATAGTTACAATATGGATTATACTAATATGTATATATTATTGATAATCACAGTTTTATTGTAAAATATGGTAACATATGAGTAACTTGATAGTTTTGTAAATACATGGTAGAGCATATTCTATTGAGGTTTTTAATTAAATGCAATGATTTTGCATCTACTTATAAAATGTTTATTTATAGAAGTTTACGCATTGATACAGTTCTGCGAAAACTTTGCAGATTTCATACATCGGTATGCAGACTCAGGAAGTGGCTATCAAACCGAACTTAAAAGTGGTATTGAAGCCTGATACTGAGGTGCTTGATGAAGTTGTCGTTGTTGCTTATGGTACTGCCAGCCGCCAGTCCATTACAGGTGCTGTAGCTTCTATCGACTCAAAGAAACTGGAGATGCGCCCTGTTACTGAAGTAACGGGAACTTTGGAAGGTGCTGCTCCCGGTATTCAGGTGAATAACTCATATGGCGAGCCGGGTAGCGATAAATCCGAAATCCGTATTCGCGGATTTGGTTCTGTAAACGGAACTAATGCTCCGCTGATTGTCGTAGACGGCTCTCCTTATGGCGGAAGCTTGAATGATATCAATCCGCAGGATATTGAATCTATTTCTGTTCTGAAAGATGCTTCATCTGCCGCTCTTTATGGTAATAAGGCTGCTAATGGAGTTATCATGATTACCACTAAAAAAGGTAAAAGTCATAAGTTGAACTTTCGGATTGGTGTGAAGCAGGGTATGTATACCCGTGGTATACCGGAATATGACAAATTGGGCGTAAACCAATGGATGGAAGCTATGCGTTCCGGTATGCAAAGCTATTGGGAAAAAGACGGTGGAGTTACTCCGCAACAAGCATTCGAAGCATCTAAAACAGTCAATGATGACATTGTTTTTTCTCCTATCTTTGATAAGAACGGTGCTGCCATGTTCGATGAAAATGGAAAGTTCGTATCAAAGGTAAAACCCGGTTACAATGATTTGGATTGGTTGAAGGCATTGGAGCGCACAGGTTATCGTCAGGAATACACAGCCAGTGCGGATGCTATGGGAGAAAAGTATGATATTTTCTCTTCTTTCGGCTATTTGAATGAGAAAGGATATATCATTGGCTCGGATTATGACCGTTTCACTGCACGTTTGAAGGCTAACTATCAGCCGACTTCCTGGTTTAAAACAGGTGTAAGTCTGAGCGGAACAATGTCCGGCTCTAATTATCAGGCTAATGCTCATGATGCATATTTTGCTAATCCGTTCTATACAGCCGGTCAGATGGCACCGGTCTATCCTTATTTGATGCATAATGAAGACGGAAGCGTGGCTACAGATGGCACCGGTAACTCTTATGATATAAGTAACTATGATTATTTGGGTGGTCGTAATATTATTTATGAGATTCAGAATGATATCAGCCGTAAGGAACGTAATGCCGTATCAGGTCAGATATATGGTACGATTTCTTTCTTGAAGGATTTTGCGGCTACTGTAAGGGGGGACCTCTATAATGTAAATAACACGGAAAAAGCCTTCAATAACCCCTATTGCGGTGACGGTGCTGCTAACAACGGCCGTCTTTCAAAAGTACATGACCGTACACGCGAATACCGTTTTACACAGGAACTGACATGGGCTCACGATTTTGATAAGCACCATATCGATGTATTGCTGGCTCACGAATCTTTCAAGCACTCCTATAATTATGATTTCATGATGAAGGAGCAGATGAAAGTCAGTGGAAATACGGAGATGAGCAATTTTGCAAAAATGACAAGTATCGATGGTTATAACCAAGAATACACTACGGAAAGCTATCTTTCCCGTGCACGCTATAATTTTGCGGAAAGATACTTCCTGGATGCTTCATTCCGTCGCGACGGTTCTTCACGTTTCTCCGATCCGTGGGGTAATTTCTGGTCGCTGGGTGCAAGCTGGATTATTTCTCAGGAGAAGTTCATGAAAGACCTTACATGGATTGATAATTTGAAGTTCCGTGTTTCTTACGGTGAAGTTGGTAATGATGCCGGTGCCGATTATTATGCTTACAAGGAACTGTTCTATTCGGATGTCAATGCCGGTATCGGTGCGTTCTATAAAATTCAGATACCTAATAAGAACTTGAAATGGGAAACTTCCGGTTCATTGGATATCGCGTTGGAAGGTCGTTTGTTCAACCGTTTCAATTTCTCTTTGGATTTCTTCAATAAAACATCTAAAGATTTGCTTTTCACGGTTTACAATCCGCTTTCTGCCGGTGCAACCGACTGGTTTGCCACTTCTGACGAGACGCCGTCCGGAATGTCACAATATTTTGCTAACATAGGTAGTGTTCGCAATACCGGTCTTGAAGTTGCTATGGATGTAGATGCCATCCGGACTAAAGATTGGAAGTGGAATATCGGTTTGAACCTGACTACTATCCATAACGAAATTACAAAATTGCCCGGCGGTAAAGACATTCTGCATGGAACACAGAATTACAGTGAAGGACACAGCATCTATGAATTCTATACTTATACTTATGCCGGAGTAGACCAAATGAACGGACGTGCGCTTTATAATGCAAACTCACAGCTGGGTGAAAGTACAATCAATGCTTTGAAAGCTCAAGATGAGTATGTTACTATCAACGGTAAAAACTACGTGTACAATACATCATATGCCGAAAAAGAATGGCAAGGCAGTGCACTGCCCGATGTATATGGAAGTATCAATACCTCTTTGACATGGAAAGACCTGACACTTTCCGTACTCTGTACATATTCATTGGGCGGAAAAGTATATGATTATAATTATCAAGGATTAATGTATACTACGACTAATGGTCCGGGAGCCTTGCATAAGGATGTGCTGAATGGCTGGCAAGCTGTTCCGGAAGGTATGACCGAAGATTCTCCCAATCGTTTGAATCCGAACGGTACGCCTCAGTTCGACCTTTCAAGCTTGGCTTCTACTTCTTATGGTGCAAGTTCACGCTGGCTGACGGATGCTTCTTATTTTGTCATCAAAAATATCAATCTGAACTATTCTTTCCCAAAGAAAGTCGTTACAAAATGGGGATTGGGTGGATTGAGCGTTTACGGCTCCATTGAAAATGCGGCTACTTTTACGGCGCGTAAGGGTATGAATCCTCAATATAGCTTCACCGGTTCTCAAGATAATACATTCGTTGCGGCACGTGTGTTTACGCTCGGACTTAATTTAAACTTCTAAAACGAAACAGATTATGAAATATACATTCAAGAACGTAATGATATTAGGACTCGGCTGTCTGTTGGGATTTACCTCTTGCTCGGACAGTTGGCTCAATACAGACTCCACGCAGACTGCGGAGGGAGATGTGATTTTCTCTACAACGGATAATGCAAAACTTGTTATCAACGGTATTTGCAGGACAATGGTTCAGCAACATGCCTATTATGGACAAAACTTCAACGGCGAAGGTACTATGAAGTTGCTTTATGGCGAATATCCCGGTCAGGATTTCAACTTCCCTTATATGGCACCGGGATGGTCTCCGCTGATGAACAACCAGTCTACCATAACCCAGAGCAGCAGTTCTATCTATGATTCTTACCCCTGGTATTACTATTATCTGATTATCGGAAATGCCAATGCGGTAATCAATCGTATTGATAAAGCAGAAGGTTCGCAGGAGGAGAAAGACTTCTTGAAAGCCGAGGCGCTTACATTCCGTGCTTATTCTTTCTTCCGTTTGGCTGAATTATATTGTGAGCCTTGGGCACGTAGTAATGATGGTGCTACCGATGGTGTGGTACTGCGCATTAAGGAAGTGGCCGAAGCTGGTGAAGAGACAGACTTGAAGTTGTCTACATTGGCCGAAACCTATAAGCAGGTTTATGATGATCTTGATGAAGCCCTTAGATTATATGAGGTTTCCGGACTTACCCGCGATGACATTTACTGGGATGCTACCTCTAATATCAGTTTCCCGGATGCTCCGGTGGCTCATGCCATTTATGCCCGTGCTGCTTTAACACGTCAGGATTATGCCGTGGCCAAGGAACATGCGGCTTTGGCGCGTGCCAATTTCCCCTTGATGGACACGAATACATATTATAGCGGTTTCTGCACTCCCAGCAGTGAGTGGATTTGGGGTGTGTACAATGATGCTTCCGAAACTATCTGGTATTATGGATGGCAGCTCTTCATGGCTTGTAACGGTTACTATGCGCAGCAAAATATCAATGTATGTATCAATCGTGATTTGGTTGAGTCTTTTGCCGACAGCGATATTCGTAAAGGATTGTTCTTGACGGAGTCTACATTCTTGCCGGAAGATGGAAGTAAAACATTCTTGGAGGTCGTAGGTACTGAAAGCCGTAATGCCAATAAATTTAACAGCACAGCGGAGGGTCAGGCCGCTTCTACGAAAGCCAATAAGTATGTAAAGGAGACAGTAGCATCTGCTACGTCACAGGCATATGCTTATGCCAGTCTGAAATTCCAGGCTACGGCACAGCCTGCTGTAGGTTGTCAGCCCATTTTCCGTGCTTCGGAGATGTTGTTGATTGAAGCGGAAGCTAATTACTATCTGAGTTCAGACCCGACTGCTGCACAAAACAGCTTGGTTGAATTGAATAAAGACAGCGGTCGTGACCCTCAATATACGTGCACGGTTACCGGTGAGGATTTACTGAAAGAGATTAAGAAATACCGTCGTCTGGAGTTATGGGGCGAAGGTTTCAGTTGGTATGACTGCAAACGTTGGGGCGATCCGGTGGTTCGTAACTCTTTTAAGGAAGGCGGTAATTACAGTTCGTATATTAGCGGAACATTCGGATTTAAAGATGGCAACTATGTATCGGAGTTCTGGAAATGGATTCTTCCGAACCGTGAAAGCGATTATAACAGTGCTATCGAAATGAAATAAACGGAATCCGTAAATAATTAAGGCGGGTGTGCAAGGCCGAAAGACCGGAAGGTATGGGCTGGCACATCCGCTTTCCGTTTTGTGGCATCTGGCGGCGTTCGGTGGTTTACGACAGGAATCCCTATCCTTATTATTAAAAATGGGAATGAACACTATGAGAATGGTTTTGTTTTTTCTTATATTTGCCGGCACATATAATAAAGATACATATATATAATAAGGTATAAAGTAGAATGAAAGAATTTGTAATTTCCGAAGCGCAGGTTGAAACCGCAGTATTGGTAGGTCTTATCACAAAAACTCAGGATGAGCGTAAGACGAACGAATACCTCGACGAGCTGGCATTCTTGGCTGAGACAGCCGGGGCGGAAGTAGTGAAAAGATTTACTCAGAAGTTAGACCAGGCAAACTCTGTGACATACGTCGGCAAGGGTAAACTGGAAGAAATAAAAGAATATATCCGCAGCGAAGAAGAAGCCGAGCGCGAAATCGGTATGGTGATTTTCGATGATGAGCTCTCGGCAAAGCAGATACGCAATATCGAGGCTGAACTGAAAATAAAGATATTGGACCGTACCTCACTCATCCTCGACATCTTTGCCATGCGTGCACAGACTGCCAATGCGAAAACTCAGGTTGAATTGGCGCAGTACAAATACATGCTTCCCCGTCTGCAACGTTTATGGACACACTTGGAACGTCAGGGAGGCGGTTCGGGAGCCGGTGGCGGTAAAGGTTCCGTAGGTCTGCGCGGACCGGGTGAGACGCAGTTGGAAATGGACCGCCGTATCATCCTGAACCGTATGTCATTGCTGAAAGAGCGTCTGGCGGAGATTGACAAGCAGAAAGCCACCCAGCGCAAGAATCGCGGTCGTCTTATTCGTGTGGCATTGGTAGGATATACCAATGTCGGTAAATCTACTCTGATGACGCTGCTTTCCAAGAGCGAAGTGTTTGCGGAGAATAAGCTGTTTGCCACGTTGGACACTACGGTGCGCAAGGTTATTATCGAGAACCTGCCGTTTCTGCTGTCGGACACGGTAGGCTTTATCCGTAAGTTGCCCACCGATTTGGTAGATTCTTTTAAATCTACGTTGGACGAGGTGCGCGAAGCCGACCTGTTGTTGCACATCGTAGATATTTCCCACCCTGATTTTGAAGAGCAGATAGAAGTGGTGAACAAGACATTGGCGGACATCGGTGCATCCGGTAAGCCCATGATACTTGTATTCAATAAAATAGACGCTTACACTTATGTGGCAAAAGCGGACGACGACCTTACCCCCAGAACCAAAGAAAACTTAACACTCGAAGAACTGATGAAGACGTGGATGGCGAAGTTGGAAGACAATTGCCTTTTCATCTCTGCCCGCGAACGTATCAATGTAGAGGAACTGAAGAGTGTGGTTTACCGGCGTGTAAAAGAACTGCATGTGCAGAAGTACCCCTATAACGACTTTCTTTATCAGACTTACGATGAAGAGGAAGTTTAATTCGATGAAGAATTGATTCTTCATTTTTAATTTGAATATTATGACTTACAGAAACTTGACCGAAGACGAAGTTCTTCGGTTGAAGAGCCAGTCGTGTCTGGCAGATGATTGGGGGAAAGTAACCGTTGCAGAAGAGTTTTCAACGGAATTCGTACATCATACCCGTTTTTCGGGTGAGGTGCGTTTGGGGGTATTCCATTCTGAATTTACTTTGCCGGGTGGAATAAAGAAACATTCCGGTTTGCGGCATGTAACGCTTCACAATGTAACGGTGGGTGATAATTGCTGCATCGAGAATATCCAAAACTACATTGCCAATTATGAAATAGGGCATGATACTTTCATTGAGAATGTAGACATTATTCTTGTAGACGGATTGTCCAGGTTCGGTAACAGTGTGGAAGTGTCTGTCTTGAACGAGACCGGTGGGCGCGAAGTGCTTATCAGTGACAAACTTTCTGCTCATCAGGCCTATATCATGGCGCTGTACCGTCACCGTCCGGAGCTGATTGCGCGGATGAAGGAAATTACCGATTTCTATTCCAATAAGCATGCTTCTGCTACCGGTTCTATCGGCAGCCATGTAATGATACTCAATACCGGCTCTATCAAGAATGTCCGCATTGGCGACTATTGCCACATTTGTGGTACGTGTCGTCTGTACAACGGAAGTGTCAACAGTAACGAGAACGCGCCTGTACATATCGGGCACGGCGTTATTTGCGATAATTTTATCATATCGTCCGGTTCGCATGTGGATGATGGAGCCATGCTTACCCGTTGCTTTGTAGGGCAGGCTTGCAAACTGGGACATAACTACTCTGCCTCAGACTCTTTGTTTTTCAGTAACTGCCAGGGAGAAAACGGTGAAGCGTGTGCCATTTTTGCCGGACCTTATACGGTGACACATCACAAATCCACCTTGCTTATAGCCGGTATGTTTTCCTTTATGAATGCCGGTTCCGGTTCCAATCAAAGTAATCACATGTATAAGCTCGGTCCTATCCATCAGGGTACGTTGGAGCGTGGAGCCAAAACCACTTCCGATTCCTATATCCTGTGGCCCGCAAGGGTGGGGGCGTTCTCTCTGGTTATGGGACGTCACGTCAACCATTCCGATACTTCCAACCTGCCGTTCTCTTATCTGATAGAACAGAACAATACGACATATCTTGTGCCCGGCGTCAATCTGCGCAGTGTGGGTACTATCCGTGATGCGCAAAAATGGCCCCGGCGCGACCAGCGTACCGATACCAACAAACTGGACTTCATTAACTACAATCTGTTGAGTCCCTATACCGTACAGAAGATGTTCAAGGGACGGGAGACTTTAAAGAATCTGCGTTATGCTTCCGGCGAACTTTCCGATATTTATTCTTTTCACAGTGCCAAGATACGCAATTCGGCTCTGGTGAAAGGTATCCGCTTTTATGAGATAGCCATTCACAAGTTTCTTGGCAATTCGGTTATCAAACGTTTGGAAGGTATCGGTTTTCATACCAATGAAGAGATTCGCGCCCGGTTGAAGCCCGATACACCTATCGGTAGCGGCGAATGGGTGGATATTTCCGGACTGATAGCTCCCAAAAGTGAGATTGACGCCTTGATAGACGGCATAGAGTCGGGTGCGATTAACCGTTTGAAGCATATCAATGCCGAGTTTGAACGGATGCACCGGAATTATTATACCTACGAGTGGACATGGGCTTATGAGAAGTTGGAAGAATTCTATGGCATTGCTCCGGAAAATATGACTGCAGAAGATATAATTCATATTGTCGAGAAATGGAAAGAAGCTGTTGTTGGTCTGGACCGCATGGTCTATGAGGATGCCAAAAAGGAATTTTCTCTGGCTTCCATGACCGGTTTTGGTGCGGATGGTTCACGTCTTGAAAAAGAACTTGATTTTGAACAGGTACGTGGTGACTTCGAAAACAATCCGTTCGTAACGGCCGTTCTCAAACACATTGAAGTGAAGACCGCATTGGGCGATGAGCTGATAGGACGTATGCAAAAAGTACAATGAAGATGAGGCGGAGGGATGGCAAATCCATTCGTTTTATATGATTAAAATAGAGAAAGCGGGGTTGAAGTATTAGGTTTCAATCTCGTTTTTTCTTTCTAATTAAAGAAATATTTCAAGATTACTTCTTACCTTTGCTGTTACGAAATCACTTTTAAACTAAATGAACAAGTAATTATGGCAACAACACCTCCGTTCAAGTATCAGCCCATGTTCGAAAAGGGTAAGGATACGACTGAGTATTATCTGCTTACCAAAGACTATGTGTCTGTAAGCGAGTTTGAAGGAAAACCTATCCTGAAGATTGAAAAAGAAGGCTTGACTGCAATGGCCAATGCCGCTTTCCGTGACGTTTCGTTCATGTTGCGTCGTTCGCACAACGAGCAGGTTGCTAAAATTCTGAGTGACCCTGAGGCAAGTGACAATGATAAGTACGTGGCACTGACTTTCCTGCGTAATGCTGAAGTTGCCTCGAAAGGCGTGCTGCCTTTCTGCCAGGATACGGGTACTGCCATTATCCACGGTGAAAAAGGACAGCAGGTATGGACGGGCTATTGTGATGAAGAAGCTCTCTCACTGGGTGTGTACAAGACCTATACCGAAGAGAACCTGCGCTATTCTCAAAATGCTCCTCTTACGATGTACGATGAGGTAAATACGAAGTGTAACCTTCCGGCACAGATTGATATCGAGGCTACCGAGGGCATGGAGTACGAGTTCCTTTGTGTGACCAAAGGCGGCGGTTCTGCCAACAAGACTTATCTCTATCAAGAAACGAAAGCTATTCTGAATCCCGGTACACTTGTGCCTTTCCTTATTGAGAAAATCAAAACGTTGGGTACGGCTGCATGTCCGCCTTATCATATCGCATTCGTTATCGGCGGTACATCTGCCGAGAAAAACCTGCTGACTGTGAAACTGGCTTCCACTCATTTCTATGACAACCTGCCGACTACGGGTAACGAATTCGGCCGTGCATTCCGTGATGTAGAACTGGAGAAAGAAGTGCTGAAAGAAGCTCACAGAATTGGTCTTGGTGCACAGTTCGGAGGTAAGTATCTGGCTCATGATATACGTATTATCCGTCTGCCGCGTCACGGTGCTTCCTGTCCGGTAGGCTTGGGCGTTTCCTGCTCTGCCGACCGTAACATCAAGTGTAAAATCAACAAGGACGGTATCTGGATTGAAAAGCTCGACAGCAATCCGGGTGAACTGATTCCTGCCGAACTCCGTAAAGCCGGTGAGGGTGATGTGGTGAAGATTGATTTGAACCAACCGATGGAAAATATCCTGAAAGAGCTGACTAAGTATCCGGTTTCCACCCGCCTGTCTCTGAACGGCACTATCATCGTGGGTCGTGACATCGCTCATGCCAAGCTGAAAGAACGTTTGGACCGCGGTGAGGATTTGCCGCAGTATATCAAAGACCATCCTATCTACTATGCCGGTCCTGCCAAAACTCCGCAGGGAATGGCTTGCGGTTCGATGGGCCCGACAACTGCCGGACGTATGGACCCGTACGTAGACCTCTTCCAGAGTCACGGCGGAAGCATGATTATGCTTGCCAAAGGTAACCGCAGCCAGCAGGTTACGGATGCCTGCAAGAAGTACGGCGGTTTCTATCTCGGCTCTATCGGCGGTCCTGCCGCTATCTTGGCGCAAAACAATATCAAGAGCATCGAATGTGTGGAATATCCCGAACTCGGTATGGAAGCTATCTGGAAGATTGAAGTGGAAGATTTCCCGGCATTTATCCTGGTGGATGACAAGGGTAATGACTTCTTCAAACAGTTGAAACCGTGGAATTGCAGTAAATAACGATAATCCCGAATATGATATAAAAGCCGCTCAGGAAACTCTCCTTGAGCGGCTTTTTGTATGATGACCGGTGGAATATAAGGCTGCTAATGGAAGTTTCTTTTTGATGTTGCCGTTAATCTTTTATCTGTTTTTTCCACTGTTCGTACTTTTTCAGCACTTTCAATCCGGCATTGTTATACCAGCTATAGCCGTTGCGGCGCTCATACCCTATCTCGGAAATATCGTACTTCTTCACTCCGTCGCGGTCGCAGAAGAAAGGGCGGTTGTCTTCAAGGGTATAGAAACGTGCCCAAAATACGGGGCAAGGATAGTCATCCTGCGGGCAAGGAACCATCCGGTAGTCTTTTTTACCTTCGTTGTTGGTAAAGTCCTTACGCATGATGCCCGTAATCTTGTTTGCCTTGAACCAACTGACGGCTGCTTCTACAGAAGCGATAATCCGGGGTGAGGGGTCGGGGATGGACATCAGCAGCAGGACGATATTGTCCGATTCGGCGCCGCTGAGCGAGGGAAGTTCGTAGGCGCGTGCCTTGGCAGGGGCAAGGGTGTGTTCATCGTGCTGGGCGCACCACACAGTCAGTTTGCCGTTTTGTTTTACCTGAGTGTTAAGAATGCACTCCACACCTTTGTCGAATGCGATATGGGCGCGTTGGCAAAGGGTATCCGGTACATAGGTGTACGGGGCTTTCTTGCTGTACACATCACGCAACAGGTTCATGACGTTCACCATTGCATTGTCGTTGTAGGTAATGTGGGTATAATAACCTTTGGGGCGCGGCCAGAACTGAGGCCAGCCGCCGTTGGGGTATTGCGCTTTCAGTAGGTAGCGTATGCCTTCTAAGGCAGCGTCTTTGTATTTCTCTATGCCGGTGGCAAGGTAGATGCGGGAAAGGTAGCGTATCTCTGTGCTTGTGGCATTGTTGTCGATGGTGCTTTGGTTGACGTTATCTTTGTCGGCAAGGGCTTTCTGGTACTCATCGACTGTCAGTTCGGCGGGCATATAAATGTTTTTGGGCCAGCCACCGGTTGTTTGCTGGTAGAGCAGTACGTTGTCGGCAATACGGACAGCTTCGGGAGTCGTGAAGAAGGCATCGTCCAATTTAGGGGCCAGTTTTACCCAATCCTTATAAGGATGTTTCTCTTTGTAGTCGGTTGTTTTCTGTGCATTGGCGCCTGTAAACAAGGCAAGCAATGCACAGAAAAAGATTGTTCGTTTCATATTGGTATTGTTTTTGGTTTCTCTTTACGAACAAAAGTAGGGAAAAGTTTGAAGAGAAGATGGCAATATTTGTTTTTAAGGGAGTAAAAATTGTGATTTATACGGTATGTCTATTCCAAATACTGTTCTACTCTTCCGCTGATTTGCAGCAGGGATATTTCGCACAATTTGGTGTCGTACTCTGCCGATAGGATACGCTCCTCGGCATCCAGCAGACTCTTTTGCGCTTCGCGCATCTCGATACCGGAGAGGTTGCCGAGCATATAGCGTTCCATGGCAATCTCATGGTTCTCTTTGGCTGCAACGAGGTTCTGTCGTTCCAGCTTCAGCATCTGGAGATTGTTCTGGTAGGCTTGCCATAGGTTGCTCAAGTCGGCGCGCAGGGCTTGTTCCAGTTGCTCGCGTTCCAAACGGGCGTTTTGTACGGCAATGCGTGCATTGCGGAGTTCGCGGCGGCGGTTGCCGTCAAAGAGATTGAAACCTACGGTGACGCCGAAGTTCAGCCCGAGGTTGCTGCGGCGGCTGTTGGCGGAAATATCATATTTGTTGAGGGTATAGCCGTAGCCGCCATTCATCTTTATGTATGGGTAGTCGCGGGAATTGGCTTTTTTATAGTCCAGCCGTGCCAGCGTATTGTTCTGTTCGGCTTTCAGTAAGGCGGCGTTGGCTTGCAAAGTGGCATTCCAGAGCTCATCGAAATTCAGTTTGGCGCTGACGTTGATGAGGCTGTCTTCAACGATGAAAGGGCGGTCTACGTCTTCACTTGCCATCAGCTCGTTCAGTTGGATACGCGAGGTATGCAGTAATTCCTGTTGTTTCATGTATTGCGCGCTGTCGGCATTGAAGTCTACTTTGGCCTGCTGGTAGTCCAGGCGGGAGAAGTTACCGATGTGATACCGTTCCTCTACGATGCGCAGGCGCTCTTTGGAGAGCGATACGGCGTAGCGGAAGTTTTTCAGACGGATGGTGTGCTGCACGTAGTTGTAGTACTCGGCGGCGATGTTGGCAATGAGGTCTTCGATGGCGATACGGGTGTTGGTTTCGCCCTGGCGTTCCAGCTCTTTCAGCTTTTGGTAGTTGGCGGTGATGTTGAAGCCGTCGAAGATTGTCCAGCTCAGGTTGATGCCGGCATCGACGGTCTGGTCGAACACGCCGTTTTCTTTGGTGGTTTCACCGGTGGTGCGCAGCTTGGTTTCGGTATTGTCCAAAGTACCTTTATAGCCGGCAGACAAGTCGAGCGTGGGCAGGTAGCCGGCATTGGCAAGGGTGGCATTGTTCTTGCTTACTTGCTGTTCGTTACGGGTGATACGCAGGGAATAGTTGTTCAGCAGTCCCTGTTCCAGACAGGATTTCAGGGTATAGACAGGTGCTGGCTGTGCCTGGACGGCAAGCGCGGTGCACAGAATGATCAGGAAAGATAAAAGCGTACGTTTCATTCGTTCTTCAGTTTACTTCGGTTGGTAGATACATAACTATAAATAGCGGGGACGATGTACATCGTAAGCAATGTAGACACAAGCATACCGCCTACTACGGCCGTACCCATGGCGATGCGTTGGTTACACCCTTCGCCCGTGGCGAATGCCAGCGGTATCAGTCCCAGTACGGTAGAAGCGCTCGTCATCAGGATAGGGCGCAGACGTTGCAGGGCGGCATCCTTGATGGCTTGCATCTTGTCCTCGCCGGTTTCCTGCTTCTGGTTGGCGAACTCTACAATCAGGATACCGTTCTTTGCCACTAGCCCAATCAGCATGATGATACCGATTTGGCTGAATATATTCATCGTGATGCCGCCGAAATACATGAATACCAGTGCGCCTGCAATGGCAAGGGGCACGGTCAGCATGATAATCAGCGGGTCCTTGAAACTTTCGAACTGGGCGGCAAGAATCAGGTAGATAAGCAGGATGGCCAGAATGAAAGCGAACATCAGGCTGGAAGAACTTTCGCGGTACTCTTTTGAGTCACCGGTGAGGGCGGTGCGGAAAGTATCGTCCAATGTTTCTTTGGCAATCTTGTCCATTTCGTCCAGACCTTGCCCGATGGTCTTGCCGTCGGCAAGTCCGGCGGAAATAGTAGCGGACACGAAACGGTTATAGCGATACAACTTGGGCGGGGCGATGCCGTTTGTCAGTTCTATCAGGTTGTCGAGCTGTACCATGTCTCCCTTGTCGCTACGGATGTAGATACCTTTCAGGTCGGCAGGCTTGTTGCGTTGCTGACGGTTGATTTCTCCCAATATCTCGTATTGCTTTCCATTCATATAGAAGTAGCCCATACGCTGGCCGCTCAGACCGTATTGCAGTGTCTGGGCGATGTTGCGGGTGCTGACACCCATGATGCTTGCCTTGTCGCGGTTGATGTTGATGCGGGCTTCCGGCTTGCTGAACTTCAGGTCTACGTCCGCCATCTGGAATACCGGATTCTCATATACCTTTGCCATGAACTTGGGCAGCACTTCCTGCAATTTCTCAATGTTGGTGGCTTGCAACACATACTGTACGGGCATACCGCCGCGCCGTCCGCCGAAGGATGAGGACTGTTGTACAAAAGAGCGTGCCATGGTCTTTTTCTGTACAGCTTTCGACAGCTTTTCCGCCACTTCCATTTGCGTGTAGTCACGGTCCTGCATGTCCTTCAGGGTGATGCGTACGTTACCGCTACCGCTGGATACGCGGGCGGTTACCGCTTCGGCATCGGGGACGATGGAGTCGACAAGCTGATTGATGTCTTCCGTGTAGTCGCGGATGTATTCGTAGGTAACACCTTCGGCTCCGCGCGTGTTGATGCTGATTTGCGAACGGTCTTCCAGCGGCGCCATTTCCGCAGGGATATGGTTCCAAAGAAAGCCGATAATGAGAATGGTTGCCGCAGTGAAAGGAAGTGCAATCCAGCGTTTGCGCAGGAAGGCTGCCAAAGAACGGCTGTAAAGGTTGTTCAGTCCTTCAAAGAACGGTTCGGTCTTACGGTAGAACCAGCTTTGCTTCTCTCTCTTTATCAGTAGCTTGGTAGCCAGCATCGGCGTAAAGGTCAGTGCGGCAAAAGAGGAGATGATGACCGAACCGGATACCACGATACTGAACTCACGGAACAGACGTCCCGTCATACCGTCCATAAATACGATGGGAAAGAATACCGCAACCAGCGTAATGGTGGTAGAGATTACGGCAAAGAAGATTTCTTTGGCTCCCTCGATACCGGCCTCTTTCGGGGGCATTCCTTTTTCGATGCGGACGTAGATGTTCTCCGTCATTACAATGGCATCATCAACCACAAGTCCCACGGCAAGTACAATGGCAAGCATGGAGAGTACGTTGATGGAGAATCCTGCCAGGTACATAACGAAGAATGCTCCGATTAATGATACGGGAATTACGATACACGGAACCAGGGTGACGCGCCAGTCGCGAAGGAACAGGAAGATGATGATGATAACAAGGACGAAGGCCTCGTATACGGTCTGCTTTACTTCATCGATGGAGGCACGGATGAATTTGGTGTTGTCGAAGCCGTAGGAGTAATGTACGTCTTCCGGCAGGTCTTTCTTCATGTTTTCCATTCGCTCGTACACGGCATCGGCTATCTGGATGTGGTTGGCGCCCGGTTGCGGAATTACTACGACACCTACCATAGGCACGCCGTTCATCTTCATATAGCTTTTGATGTCCGCCGGACCGAGTTCGGCACGGCCTATGTCGCTGAACCGGACAATACGGTTGCCGTCCTCTTTCAGGATGAGATTATTGAATTCCTCTGCCGTATGCATCAACCCGAGTGTGCGGATAGTCAGCTCGATGGTGTTTCCCTCGATGCTGCCCGAGGGGAGTTCCACATTCTCATTGTCTACCGCATTCTTTACGTCGATAGGAGTAATGCCGTAACCGGACATCTTGATAGGGTCGAGCCACAAGCGCATGGAATAACGTTTCTCTCCCCAAATGCTTACACTGCTCACATCGGAGATTGTTTGCAGTTGCTCTTTTACGGTGAGGTCGGCTATTTCGCTGAGTTCCAGCAGCGAGCGTTTGTCGCTTTGCAAAGCAACCATGAGGATAGGCATGGCGTCTGCATCGGCTTTGGATACGGTTGGCGGGTCGCAGTCGCGAGGCAGGTAACGCTGGGCGCGCGACACTTTGTCACGTACATCGTTGGCGGCTGTCTCCAGGTCTACGGAAAGTTCGAATTCTACCGTAATACGTGACGAGCCCTGTTGGCTGACACTGGAGAGTGAACGAATGCCGGGGATACCGTTGATATTCTGCTCCAGCGGTTCTGTAATCTGGTTTTCAATAACGTCGGCGTTTGCTCCGGGGTAGGAGCAGGATACGGAAATGATGGGATTGTCCACCGACGGATACTCGCGGACACCGAGGTAGTTGTACCCGATGAAACCGAAGAGTAGGATAATCAGTGTCAATACCGTAGAGAGTACCGGTCGCCGTATGCTTAATTCGGATATATTCATGATATGAAGCGTAAAGTATGAAGTATTAAGGTATAAAGTGCAAAGTCTGGAATATAAAGTATAATGTACGGATTATGAGTTACATATGCCGGCATAGACTTGCCATAGCTCATACTTTATACCTTATACTTTATAAAATTTCGTACTCAGTTAATGTTGTCCAATGTCACGGGCAGTCCTGTGCGGAGCTGCAAGGTTCCCGAAGTAATGATTGTATCGCCTATGTTCAGGCCTTGCAATACTTGCACTTCGGCTTCCGTCCGAATGCCGGTAGTAATCTCTACCGGTTGTGCTTTTCCTGATTTATAAAGGAAAATCTTATCCTTGCCCATTTCCGGAACGATGGCCTCGGAGGGTACGGCAAGTGCGTTTTGTATTTCGTCCTTATTCAGCTTGATACTGGCATAACGGCCCGGCAGTACGGCGCTGTTGGCATTGGGATAGAGCGCACGGATAGTCAGTGTATGGGTCGTGGGGTCTATCTTTGATTCGCGTGCATAGACGGTGGCATGGAAAGTGTTCAGTTTGCCTTCGAGCGTGAAGTCCAGTCCTGCACCTGTCTTTACGTCATTAGCATAGCGTTCGGGTACTGCAAACTCTACTTTCAGCGGAGAAAGTTTGGTGAGCTTGGCTACAATGGTGGAGGGAGACGCGTATGTCCCGACACTGACCTGCCGCAGACCGATCACTCCGTCAAAGGGAGCGCGAAGTTCGGTTTGTGCAATGTTGGACTCTATCAGGTCGATGTCGGCATTCAGGGTTGCCAGTTCGGTCTTTACTTGTTCGTATGCTTCCTTACTGACGGCATCTCTTTCCAGCAACGCATTTTGACGGAACACGCGGTCTTCCGCCAGTTTCAACTGTGATACCAGTCTTTGTAATTGCGCCTGAAGAGGGCGGTCGTTTACTTTGGCGAGCAATTGCCCTTTCTTCACGAAGCTGCCTTCTTCAAAGTTTATTTCGATAATCTTGCCGGATGTCTCGAATGAAAGGTCTACTTCCTCATCAGGCAGCAGGCTGCCGCTGATTTGTATTTCGTCTTTCAACAGTTGCGGTTTGATTATTCGGGCATTTACGTTCAGCACCTTTTTGCCGCCACGTTTACCGGTCATTACCTTGTCGGCAGCTGCCAATTCTTCATTTGTCTTGGGAAGCTGGGAATAAATGCCTCCGCCTATCAGTCCGGCACCAATGAATATGATGATGCCCCATTTCACTTTTTTATTCATGTTGTAGTATTAGTAGTATATTTAGCCATAGATTTTGACGGAAAATATACCCGAAGGTTTAAAACGGGAAAAGTTAATAAAAGTGATAGGGTAATAGAACGGTAAGGCAAACCTGCCACTTTATTATTCTCTTAGTATGCTGCCCTGTATTTGCCCTCTTCCTTATCTTCAAGCATGTTCAGGTAAGAGGCGTAGCGGGATTCGCTGATGTAATGTTGCTCTACCGCTTCGCGCACGGCGCAGCCCGGTTCGTGGCGGTGGGTACAGTTGTTATAGCGGCAGTCGGCGGAAGCCTTGAATATTTCCGGAAAGTAATGCCCTATTTCTTCTTCCTCCATGTCGAATGTTCCAAAGCCTTTGATGCCCGGTGTGTCGATAATGTAGCCGTCACCCGGCACGGGAAACATCTCGGAAAAAGTAGTGGTGTGCATGCCTTTGTTGTGATAGGCGGAGATTGCGCCGGTTTTGATATCCAGTTCCGGAAGGATGGCATTGATAAGGGTGGATTTACCTACTCCGGAATGTCCGGAGAAGAGCGTTATTTTCCCTTTGAGTTTTTCTTTTATAGTGTCGACTCCCTCACCGGTTTTGGCGGATATCTTGAAACAAGGGTAACCGATGGTAGTATAAAGATTGATAAGTCCGTTCAGGTAGCGAAGCTCGTCTTCGTTGTAAGCGTCTGCTTTATTGAAGATGATATTGACGGGTACGCGGTATGCCTCGGCCGATGCCAGAAAACGGTCGATGAATGTAGTGGAGGTTTCCGGATAATTCACCGTTACCACCAGCATACACTGGTCGAGGTTGGCGGCAAGGATGTGAGACTGTTTGGACAGGTTGGACGAACGCCGGATAATATAGTTCTTCCGGTCTTCAATTTCGTTGATGAACGCTGTTCCTTCCTGATTCAATATGATTTGCACATGGTCGCCTACTGCCACCGGATTGGTGCTACGGATACCTTTCAGGCGGAAGTTGCCTTTAATTTTGCATTCAACGTATGTCCCCTCGTCGGTCTTTACCAGATACCAACTTCCTGTATTTTTAATTACCAGTCCCCTCAAAATAGTTGAAAGTTGAGAGTTGGGAGTTGAAAGTTGAAAGTAAGGAGTCGTTGGAGAACGGTCGGTGCCGTACGGTAACTCTCGGCTTTCAATTTTCAACTCTCAACTATATTTATACTGTCATAATCTCTTTATCCTTTGCTGCCAGCATATCGTCAATCTGCTTGATATACTTGTCGTGAATCTTTTGCAGCTTCTCTTCACCGCCTTTTTGGGCGTCTTCCGCCAATCCTTCTTTCACTGATTTCTTAAAGGCGTCGATGGCATCGCGGCGTGCGTTACGTACACTCACTTTGGCGGTTTCGCTTTCGTTCTTACACTGTTTGGCAAGTTGTTTACGGCGCTCTTCCGTCAACGGAGGAATGCCGATGCGGATAATTTCGCCGTTGTTTTCGGGCATGATGCCGAGGTCGGAGTCGATGATTGCCTTTTCAATGATGCGGAACATGCTCTTGTCCCACGGCTTGATGGCGATACTGCGGGCATCCGGAGTGGTTACGGCTGCTACGTTGTTGATGGGAACCATGCTTCCGTAAGAATCGACACGGATTCCGTCCAGCAAACGAACATCGGCTTTTCCGGCACGGATGTGGGCCAATGATTCTTCCAGATACATTACGGCCATATCCATTTTCTCTTGTGCTTCGTCTAAGATGTCTTTTACGTCTTTCATATTTCTATTGTTTGAAGTAGCTTTTAGTTTGAAACTTTGCAAATATAATTGTTTCACGACAGATTACACAGATTTACACAGATTATTTTATCCGATAATCTGTGTAAATCTAAATCCGTATCCATTAATGTAAACCGGCGGATGTACGCCGGGGAATGTCAGTTATGTACCAGCGTCCCTATTTCTTCGCCTTGCATTACTTTCTTCAGGTTGCCTACGGTGTCCATGTCGAAGACGATGATGGGCAGGTTGTTTTCCTTGCACATGCAGGTAGCCGTAAGGTCCATGACTTTCAGGCCGCGTTTCAGCACTTCGTCGTAAGTGATGTCGTGGAATTTCGTTGCCGTAGGGTCTTTCTCCGGGTCGGCGGTGTAAATGCCGTCAACGCGTGTGCCTTTCAGCATGACGTCCGCTTCTATTTCGATGCCGCGGAGGCTGGAGCCGGTATCGGTCGTGAAGAACGGGTTGCCCGTTCCGGCAGACATGATAACCACTTCACCTGCTTCCATACACTCGATGGCTTTCCATTTATTGTAGAATTCGCCGATAGGCTCCATGCGGACGGCGGTCAGTACACGTGCCTTTACGCCTGCCGCTACCAGTGCCGAGCTCAGTGCAAGGCTGTTGATAACGGTTGCCAGCATACCCATCTGGTCGCCTTTGACGCGGTCGAAACCTTTGTTGGCGCCGCTCAGTCCGCGGAAGATGTTGCCGCCGCCGATAACGATGCCGATTTGTATGCCCATCTCGTGTATTTCCTTAATTTGTGCCGCATATTCGGCAAGGCGTTTCTCATCGATGCCGTATTGCTTTTCTCCCATCAGGCTCTCGCCGCTGAGTTTCAGTAAGATTCTTTTGTATGTTGCCATAGTTTATTAATTTATTTCGCTTAGCGGCAAAGATAGAAAAATAATGCCAATCGGTATAAACAAATTCCGGTTATTCTTTCAACGTGTAGTCGCCGGCTTGGGCGGTGACCACTGCCTGTAACTCGTCGAGTGTCTTTTCGCCTTCCGAAAACTCCACGACCGCTACCGGCGGGTTGAGGGTTACGGTGGCATGTACGCCTTCCATACTGTTCAATGCTTTTTCCACATGCATGCGGCAATGGTTGCACATCATGCCTTCCACTTTAAATTCTTTTTTCATGACGTTTTCAGTTGATGGTTCTACTTTATTTTCCGGTTGTCCTGCCGGGGTGGCGGCAGGGCTTTCCGCAGTTTCTATCTTTTTCCTTTTCAGCCGCAGACTGTTGGTTACTACGCTGACACTGCTGAATGCCATGGCTGCACCGGCTATCATTGGATTCAGCAGGAAGCCGTTGACGGGGTAGAGTACGCCGGCTGCAACGGGTACACCTATTATGTTGTAAATGAACGCCCAAAACAGATTCTGACGGATGGTGCGCACAGTCAGTCGGGAGAGTTTCAACGCTTCCGGTATCTTTGTAAGGTCGGAAGAGATGATGGTCATCTTGGCCACATCCATGGCGATGTCGCTGCCGCCGCCCATGGCAATGCTTAAATCGGCTTGCGCCAGGGCTGCACTGTCGTTGATGCCGTCGCCTGCCATTGCCACTTTCCTGCCGTTTTTCTGCAGGCTGCCGATAAAGGCGGCCTTATCCTGCGGCAGCACCCCCGCTCGATAATGGAGGATACCGGCTTTGCGTGCAATCTCCCGGGCAGTGGCTTCGTTGTCGCCCGTCAGCATATAGACTTCGATGCCGGCGGCTTGCAATTCGCTGACGGCTTGTATGGAGCTTTGTTTTATTTGGTCTGTAATCCCGGCTATGGCAAGTGCGTTTTCGCTGTCGGCAAACCAGATGACGGTCTGCGCATCCGTAGCCAGGCGGGCGGCTTCATCGCTTAGCGACCGGCTGACGGTAATCCGGTTTTCTTCCAGCAGTTTCCGGTTGCCGGCATAATAGGTCTTTCCGTCCGACTCGCCTTTCACACCTCTGCCGGTAATACTTTCAAAGTTGTCTATACTTACGTCCCGGGCATTCTGTAAATGGCGGACTACCGCTTCGGCAAGCGGATGTTCCGATAACTTTTCCAGACTGTAGAAGATGTTTTCATGCGCTGCCGTCTGCGTTGCCCAAATCAAATCGCCGACTACCGGCTTTCCTTCGGTCACGGTTCCGGTCTTGTCCAGTACCACCGTATCAATCTTTTTGGCGGTTTCCAGGCTTTCGGCGTCTTTTATCAGAATGCCCCGTTCCGCACCTTTGCCGATGCCTACCATGATGGCGGTGGGTGTGGCAAGTCCCAGGGCACACGGGCAGGCGATGATAAGTACCGTAACCAGCGCCAGCAATCCGTGTGTAAAACCGTTCTGCCCGTCCAGCAACATCCATGCGATGAAGGACAGCACGGCAATGCCGATAATAACCGGCACGAAGATGCCCGCAATCTTGTCTGCCAATTGCTGGACGGGGGCTTTGCTGCCTTGCGCATCCTGCACCATGTGGATAATTTTAGCGAGCAGCGTATCCGTCCCTACTTTCTCCGCGCTGAACCGGAAACTCCCTTTTTGGTTGATAGTGCCGGCAAAGACTTTGGCGTTCTTTTGCTTGGCTACTGCTACCGGTTCACCGCTCAGCATGCTTTCGTCCACGTACGAACTGCCTTCCGTAACGATGCCGTCCACGGCAATCCGCTCTCCCGGTTTCACTAAAATAATGTCTCCCGGACGAATCTGTTCAATCAGAACAACCTTCTCAGATGAGGGGCCGGTGATAACGGTTACCGTTTGGGGTTGCAGGCCCATGAGTTTCCTGATGGCGGAAGAGGTATTTCCCTTAGCCTTTTCCTCCAGCAACCGTCCTAACAGGATAAAGGCGATAATGACGCTTGCAGCCTCGAAGTAGACGTGCGGATGGATGCCCCTTTCCAGCCAAAATTCAGGGAACAGCATGTTGAACAGGCTGAACAGGTAGGCGATTCCGGTGCTGTTGGCTACCAGCGTATCCATATTGGCGGTGCCGTGTTTCAGTTGTTTCCATGCGCTGGTAAAGAAACTTCTTCCCAACCAGAATACGACGGGAGTAGAGAACAGCCACATAATAAGATTGGCGTACGGCATATCCATAAAGAACATGCCGATAACCATAACGGGCACGGACAAGACGATGGCCCATGTGGCGCGGAATTTCAGCGCGCGATATTTTTTGTCGTGTGCCTGCTCCACTTTATCCGGTGTATTCTCATCCTGTTTAATCAGCAAGTCGTATCCGGCATTCTGCACGGCCTGCTGCAGGGCTTCGGGAGAGCAATTTTGGGAGTCATATTCCACAGTTGCCGTTGCCGAAGCATAATTTACGGTTGCTCTTCGGACGCCGGGCTGGCGGTTCAGCGTCTTTTCCACTCTTGCGGAGCATGAGGCGCAACTCATTCCCATTACGGGAAAGGTTTCTTGAACGATGCTTTTGTTTGTCATATCAATAGTAGTACAATTTATTTCTTCCAGGATAAACTTCCGGTTTAATGGGAATAAACTTGAAGTTCAATAGGAGTAAACTTGAAGTTTAATAGGAATAAACTTTTAGTTTAATGTGGATAAACTTTTCTATGAAACAAAGATACGGCAAGGAAGTTGTCCGATAGTTGCAAAATTCGGGATATGATTTATAAGATTCTGCTTATATTTCGTCAAGCGGCTTGCGTTTGTTCCCCTTTATTTTCTTGAAGTGACTGGGAGTCATTCCGGTTACATGCTTGAATTGGGCGCTGAGGTAGGAGACACTCGAATAGTTCAGCATATCGGCTATTTCGTTCAGGGATAGCTCCCCGTACATCAGCAGTTCTTTGGCGCGCTCTATCTTCTGTGCGATGAGGTATTTTTCGATAGTGGTGTTGGTTGTTTCCGAGAAAAGCTTGCTTAATGCGCTGTAGTCCCGGTGCAGCTTGGATGCCAGGTAATCGGACAGATTGGTTTTCAGTCCGTTGTCATCGTAATGTACCAATTCGATGATAGCATCCTTTATCAGCTCTACTGTCTGTGATTTCTTGTCGTCAATCAGTTCGAATCCGAATGTTTCAAGCGAGGCTTTTACACGCTGATACGTTTCGTCGCTGATTGCGTCGGGCAGGACGGCGATGCCCAATTCTACCGAAAGCGGGTGCAGCCCCAGTTGCTCAAGCTGGCTTTTCACCACCATGATGCAACGGTTGCAGACCATGTTCTTGATGTGCAGTGTGTTTTCGGGATTGGGTGTAATATCGGGCATTCCGTTCTTTTTCGGGCAAAGATAATAGGTATGGTTTGTTTTTGCTTTCATTTGTCTGCGAATAAATATTAATGGGGTTTATGGCAACCTCATCGTGAAATGCCTTTAGTGAAAGCTTTTTTCCATAACCTTCCGGCTGAGTAATGTCTGCATAGCGCCCCGCATGGACAGGTAAACAAGAAAAGCAAGCCACAGGGCATGGTTGTCTAAAACCGTGTGGAATCCGTAGTACACCGCAAAGAAGCTGATGGCTGAGGCTGCCATGGAGAGAAGCATGCCGCGCGTTGCCGTTGCGCCGATAAAGATGCCGTCCCAGATAAAGGCGGCAATTCCGGCAGCGGGTATGGCAAGCGCCCAATAGAAGTAAGTGCCGGCGGCGGTTATTACGTTCCGGTCATCGGTCAGCAGTGCCAGAAAAGCATTGCCTCCCGAGGCATAGACCAGTGTGAACAGTACGGTCAGCCCGGCGCCCCATATAAACAGATGCCGGACGGTATCGGTAAATGCTTTCCGGTTGCGGGCACCTATGTATCGTCCGCTCAGGGCTTCTCCCGCATAGGCGAAACCGTCCATCACGTAAGAGAAAAGGGTGAAGAGTTGCATCAGCAACGTGTTTACCGCCAGGATAATTTCACCTTGCGAGGCTCCTGCCGAGGTAAAGAATAACGTAACGGCTACCAGACACAATGTCCGCAGGAAAATGTCGCGGTTCACTTGGAAAAAGCGTATCATTGCCTCTTTTTGAAGCACTCCTTTCCAAACGATATACTTCTTCAGTTTGCCGTAGCGGTTCATCCACAGTACCAGCCCCATAAGAAAACCCGCATATTGGGCAATCAGTGTTCCCAAGGCTACGCCTTCCACTTTCATCCCGAAGAAACAGACAAGGCTGAGGCTTGCCATGATGTTGACAATGTTCTGCGTAATGGCTATGTACATGGGAATGCGGGAGTTCTGCATACCGATGTACCACCCGGAGAGTCCGTATAGCCCCAGCATGGCGGGAGCGCCCCATATGCAGATATGAAAGTAGAGCGTTGCCATTTCCCTGACTTCTTCCGTGGGGCGGATAATCTGGAAAGCCGCTTGCCTGATAGGAACTTGCAGCAGGATAAGGCATAATGCCACGGCAAGTCCTATCCCCACCGAACGTATCAGCAGGCGGACTATTTCCGGCAGGTCCCGCTTGCCGTAAGCCTGTGATGTCATGCCGCTGGTTCCCATACGCAGAAAGCCGAATATCCAATAAATGATATTGAACAGCATGCCGCCTACTGCAATGGCGCCGATATAGGCAGGAGAACCCAGGTGTCCTACAATGGCTACGTCAATCAGCCCGAGCAGGGGCACGGTGATGTTCGATACGATGGAGGGTAAGGCTATCTGTAATATCTGTTTGTCTATGGTATTCATTAGCAATGTTTTATTTAAGAGAACGCAAAGGTACGCAGAAAAAGAAAAAACAGTGGGAAAGATTAACTATATTTCTACTTTCATCTATTGACGATTGCTGCGGAAATCCGTAAATTTGTAGATGAATTTCTATTGGGATATTTCAGGCTGTTTAACTATATACACTTTAAAATGAAAACCTTGACTTTTCTTTTCTTCGGACTCCTGCTGTGTCCGATGACGCTTTTGGCACAATCGGCAGATGTATTGTTGCAGAAGGTGGCTGATGCCTTGTCGGCAGGTAAGGACGATTATGCCGTGAGTCTGTTCCGTCAGGCTGCCGATGCGGATGCGGGACAGACGGAGATGTTCTATTGGACAAGCGTTGGAAAAGCCACTGCGGCAGCTCCGCGGCTTGCGCAGGAACTGGCCGTTTGCTACAGAGACAAACGGAATTACGACAAGGCATACCTTTTTTATAAGGAGTGGCTGCAGTATTATCCGGAAGACGTTTCCGCACTTGTAGCCTGTGCAGAGATGCAGATGATGCGCGGTGAAACGAAAGACGCGATGAAACTCTATGAGAAAGTGCTGGCTTTGGATGCCGATAATCTTCAGGCAAACATATTTTTGGGCAACTATTACTACCTGCAAGCCGAGCAAAAGAAGAAAATGTTAGAGGACAACTATAAGAAAATCGTATCGCCCACACGTATGCAGTATGCCGGTTACCGTAACGGATTGTCGGATATTTACTCCAATGGGTATAGCAAGGCTAAGGGGTACTTGCAGAAGGTGCTTCAACTCTTCCCGTCTACCGAAGCGGGGAAGACCTTGGAGCGGATAAAGAAATTGGAAAAAGAGATGAATAATTGACGGTTCATCTCTTTTCTTTTCCTGCCTGTAGCAATGTCTATTTGGCGGTACGGATTGGCAATTTCATAAGTCCGTCTGGTGCAGAACGGGTGTCTGCTTCCTGAACGGCTTTTGGGCCCGGTATCAGAGGACTGTATAACAAGACATGCCGGATGCGTGCCCGCTGTTCGGGAGTAAATTGGTCGGAATGGCTGATTGCGTAATCCATGATGTTGTGTGAGACAAAGGATTCGCCTGTCAGGCAATTCTCACGGTTCACCAAATTGGCAAATGTGAAGTTTTCCGGTTCATTCGCCGCGATATATGCGTAATTCATATCGTATGCTTCCTTATTGTAGGTGGGGGTATCTGTGCAATAGTCGGTATCTTCACAACTGTTTCCTCTTTCTGTTTCGGAGAATACATGGTGTAATCCTAAATAATGCCCTAATTCATGAGCCAACGTAACGGTAATGTCTGCTGGTTTGTATGTGGTTGCCGTACTTTCTTCGTTGATGAACCGGCTGTTGATGGATACACAATAGGGGAAGGACAAGTTCTTCAGTTCCAATCGGGATACATTGATTTCACTGAGACCGGCCAGGCTGTTCGCCCCTTTTGTGGTAAACGGCAGATGGGATATTCCTAATGTCGTTGTATTACTGCCGGGCTCATTGGCAAAGTTGTAGACCATTATATTGATATATCTGTTGGGGTCCCATACATATCTTACATACCCTTTTCCCGCAGTTTCGTTTATATCATCATTCATAAAGGCATCGCAATCTATCGGATAGCTGCCCGGCCATGAAATGTATTCCACTCCCGGCTGGTCCGTCTTTTCTCCATCCGGACTTGCGGTGGCGAGTGTAAAGGTAAGGTTCATGTCTGCGCTTTGCACGCTCTTCTTATAAAGCCGGTTTACTGCGTTCAATATTTCAGACAGGCGGTTGGGGCTGACATACTGTTGCGCGTCGGACTTGTTTTGGTAAAGCACATGGAAAACCACCGGCAGATTGTAGTGATATTGTTCTATGGGTGTATATCCAGCCGCTTGAGTGATTTCTATTTTTCTGCTCATCTTGGTAGCCGGTGATGCGACTGTTACTGTAACTTTTCTCTCTTTACTGTCGGGATTGGCTTCTATTTGCAGGGTCAATGTCTGATTTCCGGAGCCTTTGCCTGGAGTGACGTTGCACCATTGTGCCGTTTTGGATATTTGCCACTCCACATTGCTTGTTACGGAAACCGTCAATGTGGCTCCATCGCCATCGACATTGCTGAATGACGATTCGGAGAGTTCCAAACAGTTGGCTTCATTATCTTCGCAACCATATAAGATAAAACTTGCTATAACGGCTACAATTAAGGCTTGTATCTTCATGGGTTTATATATTGATTTCATATAAAACGTGTTTTATAAAGATAATGTTTGCCAATTTGTCTAATCAGATGATGTATTGCACCTCTTTAAATAAATATTCCCGTTCCTTGCCGTTCTCGTCTTCCAGAACAAAACGTCCGTCTTGTTCCACACGCAGCAGGCGGGCAGAGAATTTGCCGCCGGCATCTTCGTAAGGGTGAAAACCTCTGCGGCGGAATAGGGAGCGGGCATAACGGGCGGCTATTTCGGCGGTATAAGTACTGCTGTCTTCCGTTTGCAAACCGTTGTAGTAGATTTGTACTCTTTTCAGTATGTGCGATAAAATCTCATAGCGGTCGTGTTCCTGACCGGTAATTTGTTTCAGCGATACCGGGTTGGGGGCATCACTGTGAAACTCATTCTGATTGATATTGATTCCGATGCCGGAAATGCTGCGTCCGATGAAGTGTCCGGATAGGTCGTTCTCTATCAGTATGCCGCATATTTTCTTGTCTCTCCAGTAAATGTCATTCGGCCACTTTATCGTAATTTCGTCCGACCATCTGTCCAGCTCTTCCTTGATGGAAAGAGACACGATTTGTGATAGGATAAACTGGCGGCGCGCTTCCAGAAAAGTGGGATATAGGACAAAGCTGAAAAGCAGGTTCTTGCCTCTTTCCGCTTCCCAGGTGTTGCCGCGCTGGCCTTTGCCGGCTGTTTGAAATTCGGCTGTAACTGTAGTCAGTTCAGCAACGGATTCTTGCAACTCATTACATAACTGGCTGATGTACCGGTTGGTTGAGTCGGTTTCATCCAACGCTATCAGCGGATAAGGAAACGTTTCAGGGCAGGGCTTCATACTCATTGCGCATTTTTTTAGTGAATTTCTTTATTACTTCTTCGTAGGAATGGTCTATCAGATGCTTTATCAGTTTGTCATCTGCATCACTGTCCAGGAGCACCTGGTTCCAATACTTCTTGTTGAAGTGCCAGGCTCCTTCAACGGCATTGTAGCGGTCGCGCAATTCCAGCGCGTATTCCGGGTCGCATTTCATGGTGATGCGGTCGGGGGTGTTGAGATTGATGCATAGAAACATCTTTCCCATTACCCGGATAACGAGGAAATCCTCACCGAAAGGAGTATCTTCGGTTGCGGCCTTTTTACTGAGGCAATATTCGCGGGCGGTTTCTATATTCATTGTATTCAGGGGTTAGGGTCCTTTTAAAACACAGGCGGGTAAAATGCTTCTTTGATGTGCTCTATCTTGAAAGCACCGGCATCGCCCACTACTGTAATGATGTCGAAGCGCACGGGGGCGTCAATGCGGAAATGCTTTACGTAAGCATCGGCTGCTATGACAATGCGGCGTATTTTCTGCCAGTTGACGGCATCTTGCGGCTTGATGTATTCCGTGTTACTTCGGGTTTTTACTTCTACGATAATCAATCCGTTGTCCTTGGTGGCAACAATGTCCAGTTCCAAACGGTTTTTCCGCCAGTTCCGGTCGCGTATCACATATCCGTTATGTTCCAGATAAGCCGCAACCGCATCTTCTCCGGCTTTTCCCAGAGCATTATGTATTGCCATAGTACAATTTTCTTTCTTTCAGTACAAAAATACGTTTTTTGTTCGAAAGTGGAAATATTTGTTCCTGTATATTCTCAAAGAGCTATAAATTAATCATATATTGAGGTGCTAAACTTCAAACTTGAAATTAGAGCATTCATTTCTTTTCGTACTTATAACCAAATATTGTAACCTTACTTGGTATTGTTATTGAAATAAGATTTATACAGTTACATGTTTAATTATTGCGGTTTCTTCTTTGGCATTTAATCTGGTACAGTTGCGTTGTTTATGTTTGTGTCGGCTATGTAATATAGACAAAAGAATATGTAACATAATAATTGCCTTGATATTTTATAACGATTTACATTTGCAGTTGGTATGATATTTATTGTTATTGATAGATCATATTTGAACACAACATGAAGAAGGAAAGAGAGAACTTAGAACTACTATTGATATGTATGGTTATAGGTATCATAGCGGCTTGTATTACCGGATATTTCTTGTATGAGAATAAAAAGGAATATTGGGAGGTGCAGGCTCGTGATACTTTTGATGAGGCTTTGACGGAAGAGATGCAGAAGCGAAGTGGAATGGAAGTGTTTTTTTGTACAGAAGGAAATATTCATATGCCAGTTGATAAGAAGAAAGAACCAATAACAGTTTTTATGGAAACTGAGTATGGTAAAAAGAACTTTGTTATTCCCTATGAAAAGCATACCCATAATATAATTCGGTCCTCAGATCAGAGAATGTTATATACATATTTGTTATATAAAGATCCTTTGAAGGCTGATTCTTTGAATATGACTTGGAGCGATTTATTGGCAAAAGTGAAATTTCCTGGCAAGACAATAGTGCGTGTATCTGTAACAGACTGGTGGGAACATGAAACTAACGCATACTCGAATGATTTATCCTATTTATCAAAATCGGATAGTCTCGTATCTTGTTATTTAGGATATAGGTGCGAGGTTGGTGTGACTGGATTTACATATTCTGCTTGGTGGAAGGTTCTTACCTTGAAAGATAAGATTTTATTAGGTGCTTTGGTCGTTGCCTCTCTTTTGTTATTCTTTGTTCAGGAGTTTATGATTCGGATTTACCGCCGTTTATTTATCAAAGAAATACCTGTGATTGCCATGGATAAAAGTCAATCGCATATTTATCAGTTGGAAGATGATTGTTTCTTTGACGCAGGCTCTATGAATTTAAAGAGCTCTGCTGTTAATGTGAAATTAACTCCTCTGCCAGCCACATTATTACAAGGCTTTTTGGACGCCCAAGATAACAAACTATCCATTAATGAAATTATGATGTTATTGTGGCCGGATGGTACAGGTACATCTGAAAGGGTACATACTACTATTAGAAGATTGCGTAAATATTTGTCTGAAATTGATTGGGTAGTAGAAAATGGTAATTCTGCTTATCAATTAAAAAATCGCCATTCCATCGAAGAAAAGCTTGAGAAATAGAGCTTGGTGTGTAGGTTGACAATATCTGACATGATAAAAATGAACGTTTGTCAGACTTTGTCAGTCAATTAATTTCTAATTATCTTTTGTTGCCGCTACATTTAACACATCATTTAGAAAAAGAATTTATTAACGTGAAAAACATAACAAGCATGAAAAACATGAAAAAGAAAGTATTGCTTATCAGCTTATTTTTGGTAGCAACAGTAGTTGCATCTTTTCAATTTAGTTCAGAAAAAGAAAATTTGCAGAGTTTAATGTTGGAGAATATAGATGCTTTGGCATCCGATGAATGGGGGGGAACTCCTCGTTGTATTGGGTCCGGTTCTGTGGATTGTCCGATTGCTAATGTAAAAGTCTATGCTGTAGGAGGGCCTTATAGTCTTGAAGAATCCTATTAACATATTACTCCTATTTGTTTTACTGGCTGCATGTACTTCAGTACCTGCCGGTAAAGGTATCTCTTATTCTGATTTTCCGAAAACGGTTAAGTTGGAGGGGCAGGTAATCCTGTTAGATACGGCTGTTTTCCGCTATCCTTTTCGCATACGGATACAAGGTGGCAGGGCAGTAGTGCTTGATTTGCATGGTACAGATCATTTTTTTCAGATATTCACTTATCCCGATGGGAACTATCTTACCTCTTATGGAAAGCGTGGTGATTCATCGGTTGATATGCTCTCTGCCGAAAACTTTCGATGGAATGGGCATAAATTGTGGATGTTGGATGCTAATAAAAGCGAATTAACAGGGGTTGTTTTCTCTGAATCCGGTGACTCACTGCTTCGTAAGGAAGCGGTGACACTGGACAAAGAAATCCTTCGTGCTTTGGATTTTGTACAGTACGATGATTCCACCTTTATTATTCCTGATTACTCGGGAAATAATCGTTTCTGTTTTTTCAATCGTAAAGGGGAACTGCTTCGTAAGTTCGGTAATATCCCTACAGCTAAAGAAGAGGCTTTGGAACGTTCTCGCCCTGCATTGGCGCAGGCATGGCGTAGCTTTATTGATTATAATCCTAAAAATGGTGTGTTGGCTACTGCCACTCAATTGGGGGAAGCTCTTGAAATCTATAATTTGAAGGACAGTACACAGGTGGTACGCATCGGTCCGCATAACGAACCGGAGTTCAAAGTTTCCCAAGGGTATGGTATTCCTGTCGGTATAATGGGCTTTAGTGATATACAAGTGACTGACCAAGCTATTTATACGGTTTTCCACGGACGTACCTTTAGGGAATTGTCACAGCAGCCCAGGGGTAAAGAAATTGATGGCGGACAATATATTTATGTATTTAGTCTAAAAGGAGAACCTCTAATGAGATATGTCTTAGATCGTTATATCTATGGAATTTCAGTAGATGAGGAGCGGGGCGTTATTACAGCTACGGATGTAAATAGTGATGAACCGATTGTGGAATTTAAGATGTAATGGTTTTATAAAAAGATTATATAACTGAAAAAGGAACAGATTTGAATGTTTGTTGGAGCAAGCTATTCCATCCGTTCCATAACCCGCTAAAGAAAGGAGGTCGTGGCAAAGATATAACTAAGAATTGAATGTAGCAAGGATATTTGCTTTACTGCTGAAAGGATAGATGCAGAAATTAATTTATAGATAATCATAAATGAAAAACAAAATGAAAAAAGTAGTAAAATTGGCTTTTGTTGCAGCATTTGTAGCAGTTGCTGGATATGGAGTTTATGCTAATCAAACATCAGATGCAATGTCTGATTTGGCTTTGGCTAATGTAGAAGCCTTGGCAATGGATGAGTATCCCGACCCCGACCCTATTGATCCTAATAAAGCTTATGGCTATCAGTTGCAAAATTGTTATGATAAAAGTAATCCGCCCAGAGTAATAGGTGCTACTTGTGTACAAGTGGAAGATAGAGAGGCAGACTGTCTTTATAGTAGTTGCTGGGGTAAGTGTTAATTAATATAGAGATTGTATTGTGAAAATGTAGCAATACAATCTTTATTATACAAAAATAGTAAACATGAGAGTTTGTAAAGTTTTAAATATGTTATTGTTTGCTGTGCTTATAATATCTTGTACAGAACTTAAAACTACGTCCAAATGGGAGCCGAATTTACAAAACGAAGCAGTAGACAGTATTGGATATTCTTTGTTTGTGGACTCTATTGAGTATGTTTATTTAGAAACAAATGATAGTTGTTTGATTAGAAGTATTACTGACATGGCAGTAAATAATAATCGTTTGTTTGTATTTGATGAACCGCAACAAACTATATGGGTTTTTAATCGTGAAGGCAAATATATAAATAAAATATGTAAGAAAGGTAGCGGTCCGGGTGAGTACTCTCAAATTTATCAATTTGAATATGATCAAAGAAATAATCAGATAGTTATTTTATCTTCTTGGGAACGTAAACTGTTGTTTTATACTCCTGATGGTGATTACTTAAATACGATTGAACTGAATCTTAAAATGAAAGATTTCAAGATATGTCCTCAAGGAGGTTTTATTCTATCGAATTCGGGAATTGATAAGACGACTGCCGGCATTTATTATGTGAATGCCCAAGGTAAAGAAGAAAAATTATTGGTCGGTAGGCAAAACAACCATTTAGTTTATATTACTCCTCTTTGGGAATTATGTTCTTATGGGGATGTAATTTGTTTTATGGCTCCTAATTTCAATAATGCGGTCTATCATTATGAAAATCAACAACTATCCTTAGAATATCCCTTTCGGATGAAACCGGATCTGAAACATGACTACAAAGAAACAGTTTCTTTACAGCGTTTTGAAGATTTTATTCGTACCTTTTATTTGGAAGGCGAGAAATGGATTTATGCTGGCTATTGGTCGTCTGTTGATGATACGCGAGCATTTCTCTATTCTAAAGAAAAAGGTGAGTATTGGATAGGTAAGTTTATGGTGAATGATTTGGATGATAAAGGAACCGGAACGACAACCTCTTTCAGTGATAATAATATGTTCGTAACTTATATGAATAATGATAATCCGGACGAGAACCCGGTTATTGGTATTTTGCATCTGAAATAATACAGTTGATAAGGAATGTAGCTTGATGAATATTATATAAAAATGTTGAATGTATTATTTGTTGTAGTAATATTTACAGTAATTGCAAGAATAAGATAACCGATTGATACAGTTATTAAAAGGAACAATGAAAAATGATAATCTTATTTTTATTGCTTTTTTCATTTAAGAAATAGATGATTGTTTTATAAATAATTTTAGTAATGTAATGAAAAGATTTGTTTTCATACTTTTCATATTTTCATTGTTTTCTTGTAAAGAAACAAAGAAAGAAAATATATCCCATTTAGTGAAAGAATGGAATAATAAAAAAATTGTTTATCCTGATATAATGCATTTTACGGTATTAGGTGCTGACACGAACTTTTTATTCAAAAGTGAATATCGGATTATTACTTATGTGGACTCGGCTGGTTGCACGAGTTGTAAGTTAAAATTAGAATGGTGGAAAAAGTTCATTAGTCAGTTGGATACTATTGGAAACTTACCTGTTTTATTCTTTTTACATCCCAAAAACAGGAAGGAACTTAATTATATCTTGAAACGTGACAACTTCAATTATCCTGTTTGTATTGATGAAAACGATTCCTTGAATAAGTTAAATCATTTTCCATCAGACTTGATGTTTCAAACTTTTTTGTTGGATAAGGATAATAGAGTTCTTGCTATTGGTAATCCTATTCATAATCCTAAAGTAAAAGAGCTTTATTTAAAAATAATTCAAGGAGAGAAAGTAGAGAAAGACAAGGGAACTGAGGTGATAAATACTAAAGTCACTATAGATAAAACTTCTATTTCTTTGGGTCGCTTTAATTGGCAAAAAGAGCAGAAGGCAACTTTTACATTGAAAAATACGGGAAATAGACCTTTGGCAGTGCAGGATGTGAATACTTCTTGTGGCTGTACTTCTGTTTCTTATTCTAAAGAACCTGTACAACCGGGTGGAGAATTGAAATTAGAAGTGACATATACAGCTGAACATCCGGAGCATTTTAATAAAACTATAACGGTGTATTGTAACATGGAATCTTCGCCATTGGTTTTGAAAATTATGGGAGATGCAGAATAGCTCTTGTTCCATCTAAAAAATGGAGGTAATAAAGCTTGTTTTACAAATTAGTGGTATCTGACATGACGAAAATTAGTGTTTGTCAGACTTTGTCAGTCGATTAATTTTTATATATCCTTTGTTGCCGCTATTTTTGATACGTCGTTATAAAATGAAATCACTCAAAGAATTATTACGGTTACGGATGTAAATAGTGATGAACCGATTGTGGAATTTAAGATATAATGGTTTTATAAAAAGATTATATAACTGAAAAAGGAACAGATGGTGAATGTTTGTTGGAGCAAGCTATTCCATCTGTTCCGTAACCCGCTAAAGAAAGGAGGTCGTGGCAAAGGTATAACTAAGAATTGAATGTAGCAAGGATATTTGCTTTACTGCTGAAAGGATTATAGATAATCATAAATGAAAAACATAATGAAAAAAGTAATAAAATTGGCTTTTGTTGCAGTATTTGTAGCAGTTGCAGGATATGGAGTTTATGCTAATCAAACATCAAATGCTATGTCAGATTTGGCTTTGGCGAATGTGGAAGCATTAGCTAGTGGTGAGTATCCTGGTAGTCCAAATCCTGGGAGTAAATGTCCTGGTGGTCCTTACATGTGTTATATGGGGCAAGGAAATGTGTGGGGAAAGAATTAATTAATAACTTTATAACTGACCATAAAAGTTTGTTTTTATGGTCAGTTTATAGTAGAAATATTTATGAAAATCCAATTATTTGTTTTGACGCTACTGTTGGTTGGTTGTAGTGGATCACAGAAAAGAGTATCATTTAGCAAGAGTGTAACAGCGAAAACTACAGTTTTGGCAGAAGTTCTTATTTCCATTCCAATGGATATAGAAAAGAAAGGAGATGTCTTATATGCCAGCGCTTTTAATGGAGATAGTCTTTTATATTGTTATAGTCTTAAAAAGCGATGCCTTATAAAGCAATTGTTGCCACAAGGACAAGGGGCTGGTGAATATCTGAGCCCTATCGAATTCTTTATGTCTGATTCGTCTGTGTTTATACATAATCGGTGGCATTTTACGGCACAAAACCACACTTTCAATGCGGGGGATTTCTCAATGCAGCCACAAGGGAAATTGATACATCTGCCTATGAATATTGATAGAATCTATCCGATAAGTGAATCGCGCTTTATAGCGTCTGGCGTATTCGATGATTGTAGATTTTTTATTTTAGATAATGAAGGTAATGTTATATCCAGGTGTGGTAGTTTCCCAGACTATCAAGGTGGGGAAGAGACCATTCCCAATACGGCAAGAGCCATGTTTCATCAGTCACGCTTTGGTTACAATGCTATCCGGAAACGATTGGCATGTGTTACAAGTAATGTGTTTGAGTTATGGGATTACACACCGGAAACATTAACTCTTCATAAAAGGTTATTATTAGCTCCTTATCATTATATGTTTAACTCAAGTCCCGATGGTGTATATGCAGAAAATGATAATCCGGATGCTGAATTAGGAGCAAGAGGTATAGCTGTTTCCAATGAATATGTATATGTGTTGTATAGCCCTAATACTCATAGAATGCATGCAGAACATAAAGAAATCTACAATAGTGAGATTTGGGTTTTCGATTGGGATGGAGTGCCTATACAGAAAATTTCGGTGGATACTCAGATAGAATGTTTTTGTATTGATGCGGTGAACGCTACATTTTATTGTGTGATGGCTGCACCAGACTATAGTATTGGAGCTGTATCAATTGTCGGGAACTGAAGCTAAGGGTATGTCTTTTGGGATTTAGTTTTAAAAGACAATTGTCTGGAATCAAGTGATACTTCTTGTAATTGCTAATTATTCAATAAACGTTTGTATTATGAGAACCATTTTTTTTGTTTTATGCATTTGCTCCTTTTTTCATCTTCTTGTGTGAAAGATAAAGATGTGGGTGTTGAAATAATTAATTTGAAGCTTGAAGATGCTGATAATGCACCTGTTTTCTCAGAGTATAGTTATATATCTTTAGAAACAAATGATGATGCATTGTTGGAAAATATTGTTAAGGTTGAGCTTTTAGATGATGATATATTTATTCTATCTTCATATGGAGGAAATATTTATCATTTTACGAGTTCCGGCAAGTTTGTTCGTAAATGGCTACGGGGAAATGGACCTGGAGAGTTAATTTTTCCAACAGATTTTTTTGTAGATAGCAGTAAGAAGGAAATTATTGTTTTAGATTTATATCGCACATTGAAGCGATATTCTTTTGCGGGTGATTTTTTAGCAGAGGAGCATAAGGAAATTCCATACTTCTCATTTACCCTACATAATAGAGATACATTATTGTTTGATTCAAACTTGAGTGAAAAATCAGCTAATCAATTGGCTGTTTATAACCCAAAAGGAAGAAGAGAATATTTGCCCAAGAATACGAATCTTAAAAAAGTTGGTTTTATGCCATCCAATGTTTTTGCACAAAGGGATGATGAACATTTATATGTGTCTTATATATTATCTGATACTATTTATGATTATTCTTTTAAAAATGATACTATATTACCAGCATATTATGTCGACATTGATGAACCTTCAATAACAGATTTATCAGATACTTTCTTTGACAGTGCCAGAGACTTTGACAATATGGCTAATGATATCTCTGAAATGAGTAAACTAAGTTATTGGAATAACAATCTTTTTTTCATTGTTTATTATCAGAAAAAATATTATTACGTAATGTACAACATGGTGCAAAAGACAGTTCATTTATATTCTAAATTGTCGAATAGTTTGTTAAATGCATCTCATTATGTAGGTAGGAATGAAGATGGCATTATTTGTATGTATACGATCTCAGAATTGAAGAGTATGGATTTGTTGGATACGGATTTGAAAAGGACTGTTTTAAATGCTCGGGAAGAAGATAATCCGATTTTGGTCGTTTACGATTTTAAAAGTAATAAAGAATAATAAAGTGTATTGTTGGAGATGTTGTGCGATTGACTCCAAATAATGAGCTACGAGAAAGTATATATTATATTGAGTTTAATATTGGTTCAGTTGGAAAGAGTTTATGCTAATCAAACATCAGATGCTATGTCTGATTTGGCTTTGGCTAATGTAGATGCATTAGCTGCATATGAAGGTGGAGGTTCACCATGTGGAGGACCTAAAGATGCAACCGGTTGTAGATCTGAAAATACAATTAATTGTAAGGATACAAGCGGATGCCAGTGATTTTGTGTAAATCATATTTTATGTAATAATAGAGACTGATTGGATTTCTAATAAAAAATAGTGATACTGATTATTTGATGAAATGTTGATCAGTCTCTTTAACCTTTCCATTATTGCTGCTCGCTAAAACGTGAATATTTGAAATTGGATAAATTTGTTTCACTGAAACTACATAGCTCTTTGTGATTATTGATTTTGGTTTTGTCAATTAATAATATAGGTTAAGTATGAATTATTTAAAATTGTGTTATGCTATCTTTTTACTTTATGTAATGTTTGCATGTTCCAGTAAAACAAATCGTGTAGAAGAGGGAAATATTTGTATTATAGATTATTCTTCTTTGAAAAAATGTGAATTGGATGATTTTTTTAAAAATAAAAGATGTGAATATGTTCTGTTGAATGATAGTAGTGAGAAAAGTATGTTTGGTAGGCCGGATAAAATAGAGATTCAAAACGGTTATATTTATATAGCTGATCAGCGTATGCGTGTATTAGTAGTATATGACATTAATGGCAAAGTAGTAACTTCTGTAGGTCATAGAGGGCAAGGACCTGCTGAATATGTTAATTTGACAGACTTTGATGTGGACTCTGTCGGTAATATATGTATTTTAGATGGCCGACTTGATAAGGTGCTATTCTATGATTCTAATTTTCAGTTTATACGTGAAAAGGCACTTCCCTTTGAAGCTGATATCATACAATTTGTTCAACATGGGAAGATGCTTTGTGGATTATCATCTTGGAATCGTGGGGAACATGAAGGAGACAAGATTGTAATGACTGATATAGATATGAATGTAATGAATACTTTTTTACAATATGATAAGTATGTGGATCCTGCATATTGGATTTCTAATTATCAGTTTGCTAAATCAGAAGATTATATTGCATATAATCAAACTATAAATGATGATATAATTGTATTTACTCATTCTGGAGTTTGGAAAGAAGTTATTCGTTTTGATTTTGGAGATAAAGCAGTGCCTGATGAATATAAGATAAATATAGAACCCAAACTTAGTGACTTTGATAATTTTTGTATGCTAAAAAAAATATATGCAGTTACAGATAAATATGTAATTGGAACTTTATGGGAACATCGGAAAACTAAAATGTTTATTGTGGATAGAGCTTTGAAAGTATGTTATTTGAGTGA
>OGCU01000149.1_pt1 | contig 50131 bp, 62 predicted proteins | sample 1570251 | NCBI WGS metagenome assembly OGCU01 (sample SAMEA2582182, study PRJEB24529) | metagenome | biome: Human gut stool | place: China | collected 2011
TGATATGACTCCATATCCTTACTTCTATCAGCTTCAAAACTTAATATAGCCTCGTCTCTGAATGAGAACATATTCTTAAATCTAATTTCTGCTATCATATAATCTGTTTTTCCACAAATATATAACTAAATATCCATATCTACAAATTAGATTTCAATATTTACATCATTTATGCAAAAATCAAAAACTAACACTCTTTTATCGAATTTATTGCACCCGTAGTCAATATAATCATTAAATCAAAACATCAGTCCATCCATTAATATAAAAAATCGATACAAATCAACATCAGTCTTCATATTATCTTACTTCACAAAGATTTAAATACAACCACAAAATACTTATTCTATTTATAATCCGCAAATCCAAATTTCCGCAGAATCCGAAACGAAGCGTTCGATTTTCAGGAAAAGGAACAAAACGAAGCGTTCAAAAAAGGAAAGCGCGCAACACTCAAAAAACCGAAACAAAAGGTTTGTAATGACCTCTGTTTCGGCTTTATAATTTCATAAAAAATGACTTTATAACGGCATTAAAATAAGGCTCAAAAGTTTGGCCTTCTGCTTGAAAAATTGTATCTTTGTTCAGTGCTAAGCAGCTGTTTTATGAACTAATTTTTCCTGTTTCTTATACAGCATCATGTCTGTATATTCGGCAGAATAATTCATGTGGGCATTGAATTCCTTTTTTGTACAACCCTCAAAAGGATTGCCAATGGTTCTGTTTGCTCCAATCCATTCACACAGTTCAAGTATGGAGGATTTATTGGATGTGAAATAAACGAAGGAATGCTTTTCGAGTATTTTTAAAACATCCAAATAATCAGACAAGCGCCAATACATATTGTACGTACCAACATCAGTGGAAAGATAAGGCGGATCAATTAAAAAGACGACTCTGGGAACATCCTTATATTGGTTGAATACTGCTTTGTAGTCGCATGATACAATTTCAAGCCCTTTTAAATAATCAGAAGACTCCGGATAACCGGTCTTGCGAATGTTGTTATAAAGGACTTCCTTGCGCATTTCGGCTACAGACAATTTATACTTCATGGAGAACATAAGTGAGGATGATAAGGTTATAAAATCCACGTACCCAACATTTAGTTCTTCTTCCTCGATACGTTTAAAAATGCGTTCTCTAAGCTCCCCTTTAATTGGTTTATGTTTGGGTACCGAATTACCCACCAGCTCCCTAATATCGGCAAGCAGTTTATTTGTCTGTGGGATATTTTTCAGTCTGAACCGGTAGTTGTCGAAATCATTGTAGACAACAGTAGCATCGGGCTTGCTTCTCTTGGCTATATGCGAAAGAAGTCCGGAACCGCCAAACAAGTCCACAAACACGGTATCTTCAGGGAACTGCTCCAAAACTTTAATAAACTCTTTGGCAAACATCCTTTTTTGGCCTACAAATGGCAGTGGTGCAGATAAATTCATATTCTTCATACGTTCAAATCAAATTTAATGTTTTCAACTCCGGATAACAGTTCCAGAGTCCGGTCAATGTTATTTTCATATATATGCACATTTCCAAGGTCAAGGGTTATGGACTTCAGGGGAAGCTCTACCTGCCTTGCCATCAGATAAAGATGATAAATATCAGCCGGAAGCCCAAGGTTCGCATCAGAACTGCGCTGATATGCAGATAGCACCAGTTCTCCCTCATCAATCTGGAACTGCACAAGACTCAGGCAGGGTGCCTGATTGCTTTCCACCCCGGTTTCTCCAAGAAACAGGACATAATTCTTGCTGTTGCGCTTTTCCCGGTTAATTCTGGCTATGAGAAGTGGAAGCTTTTCAAAGTAAGTTGGATAGCTGTTTACAAGGGTATGGCCACAATAATCCCACCAGGTAATCCCTGCCTCTTTGTATTTTTCCACATCCCGGACTCCCTGCATAAACAGTTTCAATTCCTCTTTCAGCTTTTTCCTGGCTATCCCGTGGCTTTCAAATATGTCAAGTAAATCAGCCGGGGTCAGTATGAGCCTTTCGTTCAATAAATACTTGATACGACCTTTCTTGTTGGTTTGAATTTTACCCGTTTGAAGTATCTTGTCTAATATCTGATAATACTTATTCATGAACTTTATTTTTGGTTGTGCAAAGGTAGCTCAACCAAACAACACAAGGTATCTTCAATACATTAATCATACTGCACCGAGTGTACAGTGCTTTCCAAACCGCTTGATAATATCATACACCTTGCGTTCACTTACCGAATATTTATGTGCCAAAAATGCCACTGTATAAGTGGTCTTTTCACCTTGTTTTTTCATGACCTCATACTCCGTATATAAGTCTATGAATCGAAGGTCATCCTGCTTGCCGCCCAAATTTATAAGCATTTCAAGCGGTTCTCTGTTAAATTTAAGTGCTTCAAATAATGTCATATCCAATCATTTTTGTACATTTGCAATGCCAATCACATATTTGCATAAAAAACGCTGCAACCGCAGTAGAGGGCATTTACCCCCGGCTGTGCGGTTGTAGCGCGTATGCGTAAGTATGTGATTGGCGTCTATACTTAACTTAACAGACCGGGGGCTTTTTAAACTTTCCTGGATCTTTTAATACAACTGTTTATTTAGTTTTATTATCTACAAAAGTATAATATTTTATTCCTAATGTTATACCTTTCAAAAATAAAAGTAGAATATCAGTAGATTCCATACATTCTACCCACATTCTACCGGGCGTCTAAAATCAGGTGTGTTTTTCTCCTTTTTATAGCCTTCAAATCCCGAATAATCGTATTAGAAAGAATCTCTGAATACACCTCCGTAGTTCTGACAGAAGTATGACCAAGTAGCTTTTGGACGGTGGTAATCGGAACGCCCTGGTGAACAAGCAGGGTCGCACAAGTATGACGGGCTGTATGATAGGTTATGTGCTTCTTTATCCGGGCTAAAGAAGCTATCTGTACAAGGCATTTGTTCACCTCGGAATTACTCCCAAAATTGGAAAAATCTTCAATATTATAGCGGTCTAAGATAGCCAGCGCTTTCCCCTCAAAAAGCAAATGTAGCGGAAGCCTTATTTCTACGCCGGTCTTGATTGACTTGAAGTGTAGCCACTTTTTACCGTTTATCTTGATAAAATTGGATGCAGTGAGCTGGCAGAAGTCTGAAAAACGAAGACCAACATAACAACAGAACAGGAACGCATCCAACACATGACGGAGCTTCTTATCTTCTACATTCAGGTTCTCCAGCTTCCGCAGTTCGTCCGGAGTAAGGAACTCATGCCGTCCCCTCTCCTGTTTTATTTTGTATTTGCGAAATGGATAAGCATCCGCATGGATATATCCCTGATTAATCGCTTCATTGACCAAGGTACGCAGCTGGCGAAGGTGCTTGGCTATCGTATTCACGCTATTGCCTTTTTCACGCAGGTAGGCTTCGAACTCCTTGAGGAAAGTATAAGTGATGTCCTTGAAGTCCAGTCCAGGGCGAAATTCTTGAAGTACGGTTATCGTTGTCATCAGGTTCTCTTTGGTACTTCTTTTACGGTCGGATTCCTGCACATAGATTTTGGCAAATACGGGGAAAGTGACATTGACCGGCTTGTCTTTCTTTATCGCATCTTTAAGTAGTGATAGCGTTACAGGAATGCCGCGCTTCCATAAGGATAACTCAATCGCTTGCAGGTGTAGGACAAACTCAAACAGCATCGAATTGAGGTCATGAGCCTGTGGGTGATTATCAACCTGGGCATTGCGACTGTTCCAATGTTCCGGCTTGAGATACAAATTTGTACGGAAATAAACTTTCCTTTGATTGAGCAAGGCTTCTACTTGCACTAAGGCCGTTCCCTGTTTGTTTAGCTGTTTCTTTCGATTATACACTAAGCGGTATTTTATTTTATCCATTTTTAAGCCAAATGTACTTTTTTGGACGAGAAGCTGCAAACCGATGTGGGAGAACTGTTACCGATTGCGAATGCTACCCAAAACGGTTTACTCAGCAAACAGACAGCACCTTCTACGCTCTATATCCGCAACAAAACCTATATAGAATTGCATCATTCTTTACCTGCTGATTGGAACACTTTTATGTTCTTATTAATGATTTCCGGGACGGGAATCGCTGATGGAGATGCCGTTTTAATTATTCATGGCTCAAACAAATCGAACAGTGAAGGACGATGTATTGCCAAGTCTTTGTATGGAAATCTCCCTAAAAGCCTTCAACTTAAATGGGAACAGAAACCGGATAAGTCTATTCACATTTATCTGGTGGAAGCAGAAGGCGAAAAGATGGGCGGATACAGACTATTCAAGCAACACTGTTGTCTTGAGAATGAAAACACCGACATCATAGCACTCGACACGCTCGATATTTCAGCATTAAAAGATTTGGTTGTTTCTTAACAAAGTAATAGGCTTAGCAGGGAAGGTTCCTGCTAAGCCTCTATTTTAAACCTGCACCCATTGACTCCATGTGCTGCTACCGGCATTAATAGCTCTCACGAATATTTTACCTTTATAGTCTGTTACGCGCTGCAATGTTGAATGATTTCCATATCGAAAGACTTCAAGGCATCCGCGAGTAAAAGGATGAATTTTAGGGTCGTAATCGGTGAGGTCTGCAAATGTGTAAATAGTAGTCATATTTTGAGCACTAAATAGTTTATCGTCAAAATCCTTAAACGTTTCTAAGTTCACATATTTTTCCATCAGTTCTCCCACGTCGATTTATGGATGTGGGAGAACTGATGCCAGTTGTAACTCCTGAGAAAGACGGATTAAGTAATTCCAAGTTTGCAACAACAAAGATAAAATCAGAAGGCAAACGTAGCGTATTACTATACCGTTCATCATCTTCCCAATGGGCTCCTTTTGCTATCAGAGTATCATGTATATCCACAGGTGAACCATTAAGTGATTTTTGCGTTTACATTGCTGGTAATACTATGGAATTACAAGATTCTACAAAAGTATATGTCAAATACCTATATGGACAACCCAATAGCGATACATACCTAAAAATGAAATACGAAACTGACCATAGAATATCCATATACTTGACCTCGGACAATTCATTAGGTGATAGAACTATTGTCAGAGAACTGATAGTTAGAGATTCAATGTACGATATGGCTACACAAGATGATGAAATTACCGGACTGGCAGATTGCACTATTGTGCAATAGGTTTTATCTCCTTGTATGATTCGTCTATGAAACCAATATCTTTAATTATATCGCATTGGGTACTGCAATCGTATTTAAAGTAAACAGATTGCCCTTGTACTACAGTGAATACTACGTAAACATCCCAATTCTTATAAACCACTTTTATATCGGTAAACCCGGATGGTATGGAATAAAACTCTCCGACTATTCCATCGGAAGGTACTTTGTTTGCGTAGGTTGCCAATCGAACCCCTACGTTGTAGAAATTATGGCTGCCAATGATATTGAGACTTACTCCGTTCCATTGGACTTGATGGGTATAATGGATTGCAAAAGAGTTTGTAACACGTAATTTTTTCCATAACAGTTCTCCCACATCGGTTTTGAAGACGTGGGAGAACTGATTGGTACAACTACTATTGAAAAAGCGGGGTTGTTATCTCCGGATTTGTTCAAGGTATATCCTCATTTTGTAAATGCTTACGAAGCCGTATATAAGATTGCAGACAATGTGGCTGACTGGTATCGTGCCCCGATAGCGGTCTTATGCAATGATTCTGCTGATACGTGCATGGACTTTTTATCATTTATATACATACCAGATACAGGTTTGGCGGCTTCCTTAAAAAGAATTTTAAAAAAGCCGCTTCAAGTAAAATACTACATAAAAGGACGTGACCTATTCGTATCATTTACATTCAATAACGAGTTACCTAATCATGCGTATATTTTATCGCCTCACGGTGTCCAATTGGTCGGAACACCGGACATCATCGACGATAGCTTCACGGAGATAACGGAGAAGCTATAACGGGGGCTATTGTGCGACAGTTGGCCACGGCTTGAATGGTTTTTCACCTTCTTTTACACGAACAAATACCTTTCCGTTGCCGGCCGAAAGCCGCTGCGTTATATAACCGTCATAGGAACGTACTTCAAATAGACCAAAACAGTCGTTAGTCGGCATATTTTGCCACACTCCGCCCCATAGGTTTACGAAGTATGTTCCTGGTGTTGTATATTGGTCGGCATCTTTGAGGTCAGACCGCTTCTGTTTGATAGCTCCACCATCGAGCAGTTCTCCCACATCGGTTTTGAAGACGTGGGAGAACTGATTGGTATCGCTACTTCTCAGAAAAACGGATTGCAGAAGTATAATTTGATACCTAATTTCTCAAATAGTGGCGGAATATGGTGCATTGGAACACTGCCCAATAATAACTTCTTATGCACTTTCCTCATTTCAGTGAATCATACATCTTTCAAACAAAGTGGTGTTTCTTTACTACAGATAATAGGAACCGGTGACGAGAATTTTAAGGCAAACTACAAATCCTTAATAAAAGGGACCCAGGAAGCCAAATTTTACGCCAAATATAACGAGAAAGGCATTAATGTGTATGTTGATGCACCAGCGAATATAACTGTGTCTATATTGAGCTATAGCCACATGGCAAAAGACTTTTATTTCAACTTGCAAAAGCAGGAGTCCCTTCCTGAAGGGTGCACACAAGCGGTAGATGTTGATACTCTGTAGGCAATGTAAAACAGAATTAGTAGAAGGGTATTAACCTTCTACTAATCTATTACCCCAATGCAATAGGAACAATTTTTGTCAACTTATCTTTGATTGCATCTAAGTCTTCAAACTCCATTTTTTCAACGCTTTCAACTCCAGAATGGTCTGATAAAGGAATAATACAAACGTTCATATTACTATATTCATGAGGTTCTATGTATATATTCTTAGTACCAACATATATGGAAAGATTATTTTCTCCGATACACACACATTTTCCTCCAAGTTTTTGATTGTAGGTTTGTGCAGCAAGAAGAAAAATTCCTATACTTGCTGCACTATATATTGAAATTAAAAATGTAGGAGTTCCATACTCTGAAATAAGATTGACTTTTAGAACTCCATTTTCAACGCTTGATGGTGCCATTTCTTTATCGACTAAACCGTTCTTGCTTGGGGTCGCAATCGGTAATAGTTCTCCCACACCGGTGTTGAAGGCGTGGGAGAACTGTTCACATCTTTAGGACTTTTCCCGTTTATGCAGCGTGATATAATTCAAGGAGAAATGTCCCCCGATGACATACGTACAAGTGGAATGTATGATGTGGGGAATTCTACCACTATGCCATTCAATTACGGTGGATTACTTGTATTTAATACTAAGACTTTAACTATTCAAACAGGTATTGATTTACAGGGAAAAACAATTTGTATACGGGTAAGTTGGAATAATGGGCCTTGGTCCTCATGGAACAATTTTACATTCAATCAGCAAAGCATTTAATCAATTATTTTGGCCGGGAAGTTATATTCCCGACCAAAGTAACCAAATCATACTTCAACAGCATCTATTGCATCCTGGGGTAATTCAGTAATTATTTCATTCTTTAATTCCAGTCTCGAGAAATCTGATGCAGATAGGATTGAAACTACCGGGTCATTGCTTTCAATATAGATATTCAAGCGGTTATCTTCTGTTTTCTTATACTTTAAATTAAGGAGAATCAGCTCATGACTTTTAGGGATTAAGTAGTGATAGCGAACCGAAATATATGTATCATCTACGCCATACATAACCTGTACAACAGCAAGCGTATTCTGGGCTACATAAGTGTGCCGGGTTGAGACTAAGAAGTTGACAACACACTCTTGACTTACAGTCATTAATAAGCATTTTGCATTCATCCAAACCGGAACCATTTTCTTATCCCAAAGTCCACTCTTTTGAAAGGTAGCCACTGGTATCAGTTCTCCCACAACTTGCGCCAGGTCCTCTTTATTGATTAAAATCGGATTGCCGTTCTTATCCAAAGCACGTACATAATTTATCTCTTTTTTCTGGGGAAGTGCGCTTTCGACTTCCTTCATCGTTTTTATAGCTCCCATAATTATTTGATTTTAAATTGAACATTGTTTTAATCCTTTTTGAACACCACATCCTGAATCTTCCAGTTCCAGGTCTTATCATCCTTCTTTCCGCTATTATGGAAATTCAAGGCTGACTTAATGATGTTCTCCTTCAAATCGTTTTTCTTGAACTCGACTTCCGCCTTCTGCGGAAATTCCTTTACCTGCGCGGTATCTACTGAGATCACCAGCGCAACCAATAATGTGTCTAACATAATCCTTTTTATTACATTAATAATCGAATACCAATCTCCTTAATACGCTGCCGACCGCTATGCCGGCAGCATCCGCAAGTATGTCCAGCCAGTCCCATCCCGAACCGACCTTACAGTTCTTCCTATACATCCAGTCAGCGGCTTCTTTCGTCACGCCTGCCGTAACGGCACAGAGTTCACCCGCTGTCAGCGTGATGGCAAGGCATGCAAGAAAATGCAGCAGCTTGTCGTTGAGTTTTAAAAGCATATCCAACATAACCATTATCCACAGTAAAAATGAATCCAATGACTACCGTCAAAAACGAAAAAGCAGGATATTTGATTGATTGAAGAAGCGTTCGTTGTGCCTCTGTTATTGGCATTCATCAGGGGACCTTTTACCCAAACATTCCGGTTCAACTGGTTCTTCAAATATACAATCCGGCCCGTAACAGCCGAACTTGGAAGAAACAGGGTAGGGTCAAAACTTAGATCCGGTCCTCCATATATGATAATATCATCGGTATCACTGACCGTATAGCTCGGTGGGGCAGACATCATGCTGCTGCCTAAATTGCGGACATTCGCTGCTAATCCGGAAACCCGTAATCTGCTTATTCTGACCGATTCACCGCTCCTGGCATTCAAATCTACATTACCCAATGCTTCTATCGCGCAAGTATCATATCCGGCCTGGGCCATCACTCTTACACCGGTTGAATGGTCACCGTAGGCATCCAAACTGAGTGCCGTAATCCCATCTCCACGAATGCGGCACATTGCCCCGGACGAGACATTCACTTCAAAAAATTTCCCGCCATCCTTGCCTATCCTCAATGTCGCGGTCGGATTTTCCTTTTCGTTTTCAAGTCCTCTGTTGGTTATCTTGAATGCACCGATATAACCTTCGGTTGCGGTAACACTGCCTGTAAACTCCCCGTCTGCGCCATCCAGATGCTTCACCTTCAGATTATCCACGTCGATAAGGTCTGCGTCTATCTTCCTGGCGAGTAAAAGCTGTGTACCCAGTAGCGGGTATTCCTGGATGGATTTCCAGGAAGTAGTGTCCGGGTTCTGGGCCACATCGTCGAACGGGTGCATCTCGCTGTTTCCGGCCACCGGATTCATCCACATGAATACAAACCCCTTCTCCTTATCCAGGAAATATTCCCCGTTCTTATACTTGAACGGCAGCGGTTTCCAGTCACCATCGACCGGGAAGGGGGACGGGTTCTGCCGAACAATGCTGGCCCTCTTCTGAGCAAGAAGGGTCTCGCGGGCACTATCACGGTACGCTTCCACGATAATAGAATCCGCATTGCCCCACTTGTCAGACGGAAGGTAGTATTCCCATTCGGACGATGCACCGGGGGAATCCGCCGTACCGAGGTCCTTGCCTGCCGACTGGACATGCAGCCGCCAGAATACATCCAGAAGGGCCGCATCAGCCCCGCTGCGGTGCAGGGCTTTCAGCTTCAGCGGTGTAAGCTGCACATTGTTACAATCCACAGAGATGGCAGCCGGCTGGCACTCGATGTCAACGTATTCCACCGGGTCAGGCTCGCTGACAGCCACGACACTCAAAACCGCTGTCACCATCATAGCTCAATAGGATTAGTGTTCGTTGCGATTACTCTGAACGTCTTGGCCCGCGCCGCATCCGTATAGGTCAGTGCGATGTCCTTGCCCTGGAACTTGTTGCTGTCCTTTCCCGACAGTGTGAACGGATTGTTCTCGCCATCGAATGTGGCGAAGTCCCAGCTTGCCACCGCCACTTCCTCTCCAGACTGGCGTTTATAGGCATACGGCGTCAGCGTTCCCGTCTCTCCAGGATATATCTGCCCGTCAGAAGCAAGCCCCTTGACCTTGAATGCCGCCAGTATAGGGTCACTAAGGTCGAACACGGTAATGAAGCCCTTGGCAATGACTTTCGCATTCTGCACAGCCTCACAACTTACCACCAGCGAACCGTCAATATCATTCGCGGCAATGTTCTGGGTTCCCTGTGTACCAAGGTTGGCCTCTCCCGATGGCAGTTGCTTCTTCCATTGCAACGTGATATTCCCCAAATCGTTGATAAGGTCTCCACCACTGTACAGCGATGCCTTCAACGTCAGCACTTCGGACGGATTGATTATCTGCGTACCCTTGTCAGAAGTAATGAACAACTCATACTGTTTACCGGATGATTCCTGGATGACAACATCCGTCGCAAGTTCGTTGAACGAGACCGTATGCCCGCCGATTTCAACTTCACCGGAAACGGTTATGCGGTCATTGTCATATCCGGAAATGGGCACGAGGTTCTTCATGACGCGAAGTCCGGTCATGGGATAGGACTGCGAGTCCACACTTACATTGTACCCGGTTACGCGTTTGAAAGTACCGGCAAACTGTTCCGTATTGCACAGCCCATCCTCCCCGAATGCAAGTTCGGTACCGTTGTACTTGAAAACAAGCCTGGAAGGGATGAGGATGCGCCCGCTGCTCACGTCACGTAACACGACAATGACAATAGGGCGTTTGTCCTCCGCCAACGCTTCAAAGTCCGGCGTATACTTGTCACTTCCCTTTGTCCATGCCTGGATAAGCGGACCATTGTCTACGCGTACATACCCGTTGACGGTTGTCCCGTTGCTCACCGCCACGATAGCCAGTGAAGCGGTCACTTGATTCTGGTTCATCGCTGGCCTCCTTTCCTTTTTCCGTCAGTCTTTGCCCCGGCCGGTTGTTCCGGACCGGTCACGCTGCCTTCACCCTCTTCCGACGCCCCGCTGTCGCTGTCCGGATTCGGCTCCTGGCTGAAACCGGGGTCTATTTCCTCTTCCTCTTCGGGTGTCACGCTGAAACCGGGGTCGATGTCCTCCGTACCCTGCATCGCTTCCTGCTGTTTCTCTATCAGTTCCTTTAACTCACGTGCCGAACCGATGATGTCGATGTCAAGAAGAGTACCCACATTCCGCATCTCACTGATAGGGATGTACACCCTGCCATCCGGAAGGGTATTCATTATCCCAAAGAATTTGCCTTCGAGCTTTGCCTTTTCTACAATTACGTACATATTGATTAAAGTTTAAAGTTGTTACTCAATTATTCATATACCGGACCCGTGGCAATGAATACCGTCTGTCCGTCAATCTGTGAGGAGATAACGGCACCTTCCTCGTCTCCCATCAGGGACTCACCTGTGAGAAGCCCCACTTCCGCCCACACCTGGAAGATATGTCCTGCCGGAAAACCCTTGTCCGCCGGAATGAACTCCAGTGTCCGCCCGCCGGTTGCCAGCACCTTCTCCGGCTCGCCCGGCTTCGCACTCTGGCCTTTCCATGTGATGCGGAAAAGGTCATCGTACTCTATACCGTACTCGCGGCGGTTGTCGAAGATGCGTACCTCATAGGCGCTCGGCTGCTTCATATCATCGGAAAGGGTAAAACCTTTTGTCTGGATAATTTCGCAATTTAGGGAAACGGCCATCTCCGTCTTTACCTCAATAACCTTTTCCAGCCGCCCGTCCGTAGGGGCCTGTGGCCTGCTGCCCGCATATTCACAGGCGCGGCAACGGAAACTTGCACCGGTGACATACTTCGCCTGATACATCAGCTTTCTTGTATATACACCGTTCCCGTTATGGCAGACGATGCCGGGGTCGTCCGGCGTAACCGGGCGGTATGCTCCGTCTTCAAGAATGTCCCAGAAGTATGCGGCATGTTCATCATCCACGGGTTCGGTCCCTGTATAGAGCTGCGGTTCTATCTCCCTGTCCCAATAGCCGGAACGGTCGGTCAGACGAAGCGGGTCGGTCACCATCACGGAATCACCCTTCAGGCGCAACGAATACGCCTTGTTGTCATAAAGGTGCGCATAGGACTTCACGCTCCGTTCACAGCGGACCTCGCGGTTCGTACGAGGGTCCGTGAATATCGCGATGCCGAAATACTCCACCGGCTTCTCCGGCGGCGTGTTCTTCCGGATGGTAAGCGCGTATTTGGGCACACCACCGCTGCCGTCTGAAATGCTGTAATACTCGCCCTCGACGATGCGGTTGGCCGACTTGTCACGGGGCGCACCTTCGAACCACTCCACCCCCGTGAGTTCCATTTCACCGAATACCGTCTTCTCGTCGAACGCCGATACCTTCGGTACGATGACCAGCGGTGTCAGGGTCCGGTCGGGGCTGTATTCCCGCAACTGTTTGTCATAGGTCTGCACGGGACTGCCCGACAATACTATTATCTCTCCCTGGATGGAAAGGGGACTCACATAAATACGCCCCTGCTGTTTGTTACTCTTTATTCCCATAGTTATAATATGTCAAAACCAAATCTCTGTTCTATCTGCTGCATTTCCCCTTCAACCGGAATGAATACCCGGCAAATGAAGGCAACGGACCTGCTTACAAAGCCGAAGTCTGAACCGACCCCGTGCTGGTTCCCGTTGTCGATATGGATGGCAAGCCTGTTTCCGTCCACGTACTCAGGCGTCCAGAGGTTGTCTGCCGGAACATTGCCGCTGTCACGGAACCATTCCACTTCGGTGGCACCGTCCGCCATCACATCATCCGTTATATCAATTGTACCATAGAAAACGCGTCCGGAAATCACCTCATCCACACCGCCTATGACGAATGCCTCCCCGCCTGAAATGGAGAGTTGGAGCGAATACCTGCTGTCGCCCTCAAGGAGCCCCCATGACGGAGAGTTCCATTTCGGTTCGTCGGTTGTCTTGTCCTTCAGACACCCCCACTTGCAGCCAAGGTGGTAGACCGTATGCTGTTCCAGCAGGGTATATTCGCTGCCGGAAGGCTTTGCCAGCTCGTATTGCACAAAACGGTAAGGAGCACCGCTCTGGGCCGTTTCCAGAGACCAGATACCCCGGTCTACCTTGTTGGGTATGACATCGCCGTTGTGGTCGAGTTGGTAGAATTTCTCGGCAATGACTGTCTGTGCCATGACGCCTGTCTCATTCTCGGAAATCGGCAGCTTTTCAAGTGCCTTGGTACGGGGAAATCTGCCGATGCTGATTGAGTAGTTGTAGTCCTCCAATATCGGCTTATAGACATTGGACAAAAACATGATGCGCCCCTCACGCGAAGAAATCATCCACGACTGTGCCCGCCCGTTAAAGCCGCCCTCTTCAGGAAGCATACTGTTACCCCTGCGGGTTACGTTGTAGCCGGCCAACGGCGGATAGTTCATGCCTCCAGGCACTTCGCTGTCCGGATAGAGCACGACCGTTATGCTGTTCTCCTGCGCATTGGTGGTAAGAATACGCATCCAACTGGTGTAATAGTCGGAACCGCCCGTAAGCAGTGTGTTAATGATGGAGAAGCAGACATCATTTTCCTGGAACTTCATGAAGTCGAAGTCCGTGCGTTTCTCTATTTTCAGACGGTAGGTATTTTCTCCCAAATCCTCCACGGATTCTATCTTGCCAATCTCGGTAAAGGAGTAGTCAGATTCCATTCCTTGAATCTGGTTTATTATCAAGTCAAGCACTGACAGTGAACCGCGGACTTCCAACCGTTCTACCTGTGCCCGGCCATCAGGAAATATCCCTGCACCCTTACCGGCAATCAAGCTGTCTACGAATTCGCCGAACCTTACCGGGTCCATGAAGGTTTTCGTACCGTATGCCGTGTCCGGATATAACCGGGAAAAGAAGTCATACAGACAGCGGCGTGCAGAATACAGGTTGTTGTCCGTCGGAAGGGTACGGTCGCCGGTCCTGATTATATCGGGAAGGGACGATGCGACATCACGGATATAGTTCTGCACCCCGGTTATGCCGTCCCGTATCTGTTCGAGCGTTCCGGAACTCAGGGCGTCGCTTATCTCCAGGTCCATCTTCGAGGGCAGGTTCACATTCCGGGTAATCTTCGTGATACGGCTGTCACGGTAGCCGGTATCCGGAAAATACTTCCGGCTCTCCAGCCTTACACGCCGTCCGATGAACAGGTCCGCACCGTGCTCCTCAACCCATACATGGTCAGTCGGGGCCTTGTAGACGCCGATGTCCTGCCAGTGTTCCCGGTTGTACTTGTCTACGGCATCGCTGAACTCCTTTTCGGCCGACGGGTAATACTCGTCGGGCATGCGGATATTCCAGATTATATAACGGTCGCCCACCTTCGGGACAAGCGTGTCACCCGGAAGCTGCATGCCGTCATCATAAGGCCAGATGGTCACAATCTCGAACTCACGGGTGTCGCTGTCGAAATTGACATCGAAATAGTGTCCGTCATCCTTGCCGAGCCCTGCAAGCTCACCGTCCTGGAACGATACGCGCTTGACCGCTCCGGGAAGTTCATAACTGTTCGGGTCGAAATCCAGGGAAGCGTCACTGAAATAATATACCGTGTAGGGTTCACCGTCCTTGTCCTTCACCTCCTTGCTGCGCACGCCGCTTACCGTACCCACACGCCTGGGATAGATACCGCTGAAGGCATCGCGTTCGTAGCGGTCGAATATGCCGTACTCGTCAACGCCCACCTCGACAAACTTCTTCCCGCCCGGAAGCATCAGGCGGCTGCTGCCGTACTTTTCCGGGTCGATGTTGCGCGAGGAGCCTATCGGGAACAGGCGGGTGTAGAACCCGGCCGTGCTGCCCGTGACGCGTTCCAGGGAAACCAGCCCACCGCCGTAACCCAGCGTGATGCTTTCCCCGTGCTCGCAGCGGCAGACGTTCACCGTCTGTCCCTCGACCCACCATTCGGCCTTGCCGCCCACTTTTTCGGCAATCGCCTTCAGTGCCTCGTTGCAGTACATCCCCTCGTAATCTATGACGATGAGTTCCGTACCGTCAACCTGCCCGACCTTCCAGTCGGTGACATCCCCCATGCCGGCATTGACGGCACTGACCACCAGCGCCACATGCTCCCGCGGCGTAGCTGTCAGCGTGAACACCGGTTCGGCATCGCCGTCCGTCGTCTCCAGTACAAGGAAACGCCTGACGAGGCTCTCGATGCCGTACAGTTTCAGATCGTAGCGCCATTCGCCTTCACTCACCTGCTTCGGCGTGTAGCGTTCCGTCAGCCAGTAACGCTCGCCCATGAAGTCCGTGTAGTCGTTCACATCGACGGCTATATGGGCATGGTGCGTGAAGGAGAGGGCCAGCACGTTGTCGCCCTGCACCTCCTTCCGCTGGGTCGAGCTGTCGTCAGCGGCGATGTCCGCCCGCCTGTTTCCTTTCCTGTCGTATATCGTAATCATGTTCGGTTATCGTTTAAATGCCGTTTGAATGTCTTTTTAATCCGTCAGATGACCGGTACGGGTTCACGGAACTTCACCTTGAACTTGCCCGCATGCACTCCCTCCCTCCACAGATAGGTCAGCGGGGTAAACTTCGTGCAGTCCGCATATTTCAACCGCAGCTGCAGCCCCAACTGGGGGAGGCTGATGTCCAGCCAGCCGTCTTTCCCCTGTTTCAGGAAGTTCACAAAGGCGAAGTACTGTCTCATCCATCCCGCCTTTGTCCGGTTGAACAGGGCGAAGTTCAGCGTCACGTCACGCGCCTCGTTCCTCGGGGTGAGCACGGCGCTGTATTTCTCCCCGTGCTCCTCCCGTATATCCACGGCCGTGTCCTTCTTGGCCTTGCTCGGGGTCAGGATGGCCGTCAGGTTCTCCATGCCGCCGCGCCGGTCTTCCACCAGGAATACACCGTATTCAGTCCAGATGTCCGTGCCGTTTACCAGCACCAGACCGCTCAGTATATCTGCCATATCAGTTAAATTTTATACCGTCACGTTTTATCGTACGTATATCTTCCTTTATCTCGCCCAGGCAGGCGGTACCCAGCCTGGTGTGCTCCTCTATTTTAGCCAGGTATCCTTCGGCAGCGCTCATCTTCTCCGCGACGTTCTCGATGCCGCTGTCCATGCTTGCCCAATGCCGGAGACCGCCGGTGAACATGCCCTCCAGCTTCGTGCCCTGCTCCTGCGTCATGGCGGTGAAAGCGCCGGGCTTGCCCGTCTGCACCGTGCCTTCCTCCTGCACCTTGTCGTAGCCCGTGGCGGCGGCAAGTTCGTCACGGAGCTTCATGGCCTCTTCCACCATTTCGTTCCAACCCATAAAATCTCCGTCGCCATTCAGCAATTTATCCATTTCATCAGGGTCTAATTTACCATCATTTTCCATGGAATTACCGAATCTGTCATACCATGCCCTCAGCTTGTCACTGAACTGTTCACCGATGGCGTTTGACAGCATTGCCTGCATGAAATATTTGGATATGTCATCAGCGAAATCCTCAGCACTCTTCTCCATATCCATCAGACTGCTTACAAAACTGTCATACATGGAATCGAATGACATTCCGGTCAGACCCTCATAAAGATTATCGGTCAGCTCCTCCAGCTTGCCGGCCTGGTCTATATAGTCATCCAGCTTCTCGGTCAGTCGCCCGCCGTAGCCGCCCTTGCCGGTGTTCTGGATTTGAGTCCACATGTCCACGTTGCTGCGTAGTGCCTTCATCTCCTCCGGGCTCAGGCTCCACAGGTTCCCGTCCCACTGGCGGCCTATCTGCCCGCTCAGTTTGTCAATCTGTGCCTGGCTGAATCCGCCCCAGTAGTAGTTCCAGGAATGGTGGCTGCCGTGGTAACCGGCCTGCGCCATAGCCATCTGCAGGTAGTTCGAGTTTGTCTCCTGCTGCATCCTGTATGCATCGCGGTAGGCCGCCACACTCTTCGCGCCCTGGCCCCGCCTGATTGAGTCGGTCAAATCCTCAATAGAGGTCTGCAGCATCTCATTCCGGTCGGTCAGCCGCTCCATGGTGGCCTGTACTTCCTTCGCGTTGCTGCCGTTCCAGTCGATGATGCCGCCCAGGCTGAACACCTGCTTCACCGCTCCGCTTACCGCCTTGATACCGCCGGTAATGATGCTCATCGGTTTTGTCAGGTCTATGCTTTCCAATCCGTCCAGCGTCTGCCCCAGACCCTCCAGGTATTCGCCCATCCATTCCGGGGGATCAATGCCGAACTGTCCCGCCAGTCCCAGCAAATCCTCGGCGACTCCCACGTATTCCTTCACCTGTCCCACGCTGCCGTGCAGAGCATCCGTGGCTTCGGCCAACGCTTTCTGTTTCGTATTCCGGGCGGCATCCAGGGCCGCCTTGGCATTCTTCTGCTCGGCCTCAGTCCCTTCTTTCACCGCCTTGTTGTAGGCATCCTGCGCTTCCTTGACGGATATAGTCGCAGATTTCACCTGTGACATGGATGTCCTCAACGCTGTAAAAGGATTGCGCTCGTTCAGTTTTTTGTCGATCGAATCTATTGCACGGACCAGGTCTTTCAGGCTGTCCGGCTGCAGTTCCTTTTGCGTATCGATATATTCCTTCAGCCGGATTCTAAGGGACTGGAGACTTTCGGTGGACACCTTGTCGAGATCACCGAACACGGCTTCCCAGTCCAGCCCTTCCTTCAGTTCCTCCATATCGAGGTCGGCCATCTTTTTCTTCAATTCTTCCTGGAGTGTTTTCCGTTCGCCTTCTGTGGTGGCTGCAGCAATACGCTTTTCATACTCCTTAGTAATAGCCAGTTTCTTTTCCTCGTAGTTGCCATATTCCGACAGGTAGTCACGCATGGCCTGGCTTTCTTTTTCCTTTTCTTCCTCGAAGGTGGCCGTAATGGCAGTACTCCGGTTCTTGTCGTTCGAATCGCGGGCTGCAACAAGGGCATCCGTCTGTTCCGGGGTCAATCCGTTCCCGCCGGTGGATATGCCGGCTTCCTTGTTCTCACGCTTCCAGGCGGCTTCCTGCCGGTTTATCTCTTCTTTCCGGGCGTTATAGTCATATTCGATTTGTGCCAGTTTCTTTTCGGTGCCGGCCTGCATGCGGTCTATTTCCTCTTTCCGGTTCTCGGCCTGGAGTGCCGCAAGTTCCTGCGCCAGCCTGCGCTCGGTGGCAAGCCGCTGTTTGGCTTCCGCTTCCGCATTCTTACCGGACTGTTCGGGGTCGGTATGTCCGCCGATATTCCCTTTCCCGGCTGCTTCTGCGGCTTTCTTTGCCTCTTCCTTGGCCTTTGTCAGGTAAGCTTCGCGTCTCGCCTCTGCCTCCTTGATTTTCGCTGCCTTGTTGGTCTCATTCTCCTTGTCCACTTCCGCATCCATTTCTTGTGGGGTAAGCCCGACATGATGGGCTCCCATTTTGGCCATAAAGCGGAAAAATCCGCCATGTGCGCCTTCCACTTCGTCCGGATTCTGGGCTTTGATTTTATTCACCTCTTCATCTGCTTCTGCAGCTTTGTTGACAAGGTTCTGGACATTGGCCTGATGAAGCAGCACCTGCACATAGTCCTCGCTTTTTTGGATAAGGGTGTCATACCACCCGGATAAGGTCTGATAATAACCGAAACTTTCCCCGTACTTGCGGTTCAGTTCCTCCACCTTGGCCTTTTCCTGTTCCTTGCTGCCGGTGAAATTCTTTATTTCGTCGATGACCGATTTGAGCTCGAAACGGGTACGCACCATCTGGGCGCGGCCGTCCTTTTCTATCTCGGTCATTTCCCTGAGTGATATGTTGAATTCGTCCACACCTTTCCTGGCACTGAACAAGTCTTTTGTCCACGCCACGATCTCGTCACCGTACATCACCAGCAGCATGATGCCGGTGGTGAACGCTGTCTGCCATGAAAAGAGGGAGGAAAGCACCTGCTTCCATACCGGTATCCCTTTTTTGCCGGACTTCTGCAGCTCGTCGTATTCCTTCCGGGCACGGGCCAGCTCGTCTGTAAAAACCGGCAGGTTGTTGCTGATGGCCATAAAGAACATCTGAGGTCCCATGGCCAGCGAGGGCATTTCACGGGCTATCTGCTGGATGCTGTTGTGCAGGCCGCCCAGCTGGCGTCGGGCGTCGGGCACATCCGCAGGCGTAACCTGTACGGATTCCGATTCCTCCTGCAGCTGCTTCAGCCTGGAACGCAACTCCTCAAGAGTCTTTTCCAGCGCGTTAATCTGTGCGATGTTCGCACGCTGGTCCAGGTTGGGGGCGGCTGCCTCACCGGCAAGGCGCAGCCTTTCCAGTTCAGCCTCCAGCAGCCTGACGGTATTACGCAGTTCCAGCGCCTCACGCTCGGCCTTGTCCATGCCGGGCGTGAGTTTGTCCTTCATTAAAAATTCAATTTCTACAGGTTTGCTCATTCCAGTCTGCTTTGAAAAAATCCTACAATATCATTCGCTTCATCTTCCGCGCTGGACTCCGGTCTGGAATCATGGTTTCCGCTGCCTTGCTTTTGACGCACATACCGGGGCGCGTCGCCCAGCATCATAATCAGCGTCTGGTAGTTCACACCGTCCAGGATGTAGTCCACACTCCAACCGGTCGCGGTCGCTATCTGCCACACGAAGCCGAAAGGGCTATGGGAACCCTCATAACGGGTTCTTAACTCCCCTTCCTTGCCCGGCTCAGTCTCGGCTTCATCGGGTTCGCCCGCGCTGCCGAGCTGATAATACGCATAAAATCCTTCGTGCCCATCATCCGCTCAAATGTCCGGAACATGGCCGTCAGATAGCGCCACTCTACGAAGTTCCGCAGTACCCAGGCCGTCAGACCGATACCCGCATGCCGCGACACGTAGCCCCGGCATACCGTATAGGCCAGCAGCCGGCTCACTGCCTGACCATGCTCCGCCACAAAGGCCAGTTCCTCCGCCTTGTCCTTCGGCTGCCAGTCGGGCTTGACACCCATCTTCAGGTATTCCCTGGCCAGCAGGATCTGCCCGCGCAGTCTCGGCCGCTTCATCGTCACACGCATCTCCACGGGACGTTTCAGCCAAGGCAGCTTCCACTTTTTAAGAGGAACGGACACGCCGCTGTCAAGCAGCGCGTCCGCACATTCCATTTCTATCAGTTGTTCCAATCGGTCGGCCATACCTTAATTCTTTCTGCTTTTGGCCTGTACAGACGCGGCTGCTTCCGCTGCCGGAAGCTTGTACTGTTTCCACTCATCCGGAAGGGCGTCCGCATAGAACACGCCGTAGGGCTGCGAACCGTCCTCCGGCATAGCCACCTCAAGCGTGCATTCTATCTTGGCCGTTTCCGTAAGCGTCAGCTTGCCGCCCAGGTTGGAAAGCAACGTACCGTTCGGTATCAGTACGCTCTGTCCGGACACCAGGCTGAGTTCCCACGGTCCCTGCATCAGGATGGCGGTCTGCGGAGCGGTCCAGCCTACAGGGTTCTTCTTCTCGCTGTCCTCTGTCTTGTAGTGCAACGAACCGCCCAGCAGTGCATGCAGGTTCTTGTAGTCCATCTGGATTACATTAAACGTGGGGGCAATGCTGCCGTTGCTCTGAGGAATAACCAGCACCGGGGCTCCAGGCGCCTGTTCAGCCTCAATCTTCGCGGCTTCGGGTTTCTGGCCGCCCAGGTCGAACGAACCTTTCTCGATGTAACCCACCACAAAGTCCTTGTATTTCACGGCACCGATGCCGTACATGAAATTCTTGTTCATCATTTCTTCAGTTTGATGGTTAATAACACACCGGCAAACAAGCCGGCCAATACACCTATGATAAACACCCGTACCGGGTTCGGAGGGCGTTTTTCTTCCGTTTGAACGTCATTTAAAGTTCCATTCCTGGTCTCGCTGCGGATGCGCGCCAGCTCTTCTTCATACCATAGCACCAGCTGCTGCAGACTGTCACACGAGGCTTCGGCCACGATGTTCCCGCTGCCGTCACTGCCTACGGTCAGATTCGCCTGCCCGCTCTTACCACGGTACACGGCACCTTCAGGAAGTTTACGGAGGCTGTCCGGCGGTATCGTCAGCTTCACCGCACTCGCCGGTATCCCCGCCATCACCAGTCCCGCCCGCCGACTTCCGCCCGCGCTGTCGGCGCTTGCCGCTTCCGTCTGTATCTTCTCCGCCATCGTGCTCTTCCTGCTGCTTGCGCAGCCCGCCAAGCACAGGGCAATCGTCATGATGGCGGCAACTGTTGGCCGTGTCAATAGCCTTCCTGAGCCGTGCCATCTCGCGTTTGTTCGCCTGCAGGTCCTTTCTTGTTGCATTCAGTTCTTCTTTTAACGGTTCGACAATATTCTCTATCAGGATGCGCGTGGCCTTGTCCACGTTGTCGATACGCACGGTCTCGGCCGTGGCGTTCGCCTTCCTGACAGTAGGCCTGATGGTTATCAGGGCCGTCAGGGCGGTGGCAAGACCGCCGCCCAGGACAAGGTTCAGCAGCTCGTTGAAATCCATAGCGCATCCAGGCCGGACAACCGGCTATTTGCCTGACGCCTTTCTGGCGAACAGGCCGATCAGCCACTGTATGAAACCCGTATCGGCAATGCCGTTGGCCACAAGGGAGGAACCCAGACCGTAAAGAAGGGCGATATACCACTCCACATCCGCCACAAAGCCCGCGTCAAGCCACCAAAGCAGCATCGCGGCGGCAATGCCGGTAAGCCAGCTCACAAGCTGCGTCCAGATGCCTGACATTTTTGGAAAAAGTTTCTTGATGCCCTCCACAAGGAGGACAACGCCGCCGGCGAAACCGGCAAAAGTCGCAATCATCGCGTCATAGTCAGCCTCAGGGGTCACACCATCCTGGGCAAAAGCCACGGATACGAATCCGAGCATCAGTGCAAAAAATAATAGAAATCGTTTCATCTGTCTTTTGATTTATTGGTTAATACCTATTTCTTTCAGCCATTTCTGTACATCGAAGCTGGGGCAGGCTTTCGCCGCCAGTTCGTTATGGCCCACAATGCGAACATCCGGGAATCGGCGGTGGAAATCCTTCACATACTTCTCCAGCGCCTTCTCCTGACAAGCCGTGCGGGTGTCTTTCGGGGTCTTCCCGTCCCCGGCCACTCCTCCGGCATATACGATATGACGGCTCACACTGTTGTAACCTTTGGCTCCGTTGGTCACTTCCCAAGGGTCCACCTCGGCGTCCTCGTTGTTGTCTACAAGACGTTCCACACCCCCGTTCAGGTGGAACAGGTCGGTATAGCCCACCTGCTTCCAGCCTCTTCCTCCCCGGCACACCGGAGAAGTATGCCATTTGCGGATGTCCGCCGATGACACCTCACGCCCCTCCGGGGTGGCCGTACAGTGAATTACCAGATACTTCAACTTTGCCATGCCTACGCCTCCTGTTTTGCCTGACTGACGGTTATCTTCACGGTTCTGGTCTTGTCGGAGTCCAGCGTCAGGGTGACAGCCCCGCTCTTGTCCTTTCCCGTCGTATTGGCTGCGGCGGAGATACGGATACCGTTATCCGTCGGGGACACGGTAAAGCCCGCAGGGGATGCGCTCACGCTGTACTCGCCGGATGCGGTCACGGCAACATCCTGGCTGCCGCCTTCCGGCTTGATGGTCACCGCGGTCGGAACGGCAGACAGCTTTTTCTCCGCGGGCTTGAACACCGGATTCGGACGTTTGTCCAGCACCACCACCTCCTCACCGAACGCGATGTTCGTATCGGCCTTCATCAGCATCTTGAAGAAGTACAGTTCGCTGGCATTCGAGATTTTATCAATCTGAATCACGTCCTCGTCATCCTGCAGGTTCACCGCCGCAAACAGGTTACCGCCGGCATCGGGCGAACAAAGGGTGCAGACAATCAGGTCATCGGGCCAGGCGGCAAGGGTCTCGATGGTAATGCCCTTGTAGCGGCGGGCATTCACGTCGGTTTCGCTTGCATTCTTGGCCTCGCGCTGGGTCAGTTCGTCGTCATACTTGTCAAAGTCGTTCACGCTCATCAGAATGCGAAGGTCCGGGTTGTTGCGGATAGCTACGGGAATCTTCACGCGCAGAGCCTTCAGGCGGCCCAGCATGGTCGATTCCGCACTGTCCACCACAATAACCTCGGTGTCCTTGGCCATTTGGGTCAGGATGCCGTTGAACAGGTGGTCATCGTCATCGCCGTACTCACCGTTCACATAATGGTTGCCCAGTTCAAACTGCACCTGCTTGGCCAGTTCGGCAAGCAGGGCGTTCTGTGCTTCGGGCGGAAGTTCCGAAAACACCAGGTTGCCCTTCGGCTGCCACTTGCGCCAGATGTTCTCGAACGTGCGGGGATTGAACACCGTAAAGGCCATGAAGTCCACCGGGTCAAGGCTCTTTTCATCGTAGTTGAAGTTGCCCTTTGAATCTTCCACACCGGGGTTTTCCTTGCGCTTCTGAAGCATCTTGCCCGTTTTCAGGCGGGGCAGGCTGATTTTCTTCTCCACACCGGGAATCACCATGATCAGCCCCTTTTCCACAATCTCGTTGTTAGTCGCGGCAAGTGTCAGCAACTGTTCCAGTACCTCGCCGCTGTAATTCGTGTTTCTTACAATTATTGCCATATCTCAATCACTTTTTACGTTTGTCCTTGATTTCACGCATACGCCTGTTCCAGGGGCTTTCTTCACCGTCCGGTTCCAGGTGCAGGTCTTCCATCACACGGCGCTTCACCGGCAGTTGGGCCAAGGCCTTTTCGCCGTTCTCGCGGTCATTTGCCAGAAGGTTCTCGTAGATGGGACGGGTCGTCGCATCGATGCGTCCGTCCTTCTCTGCCGCGTCAAGCAACTGCTTGCGGGCGGCAATGTCATCGGCAGCGGCCTTGTCCTCGTAGGTCTTCACCTTTGCCTTCAGGTCGGTATTCTCCCGCGTGAGGCCGGGAACCTTTCCCGCCTCTTCCTCCAGCTGGTCCATCATGCGGAACACATCCGCATCACTCGCGCAATCCTTGAAGCGCGGGCGTTTCTTTACATCTTCCAGATTCATGTCTTCTCTGTTTTTTTGTGGCTCAACGAGCCGGTTATTGAATAAAGTATATATCTGTGCCGGTGTGCTGTCCTCCGGCACGGGGTCTGCATCATAGATGCCGTCTATGAAACCAAGGTCCAAAGCTTCCTGTGCGGTCAGCCAGTGGTCTTCACCGTCAAAATAGGTTTGCCTGATCGTGTCCGGGTCCAGTCCCAGACGTTCGGAGTAAATCTCACTCAGGCTGCTTTCCAGACTTTCTATCTCTTCCATGCACCGCTGCAGGTCCTGTTTGTTGCCGTAGCATCCGCCGCTCACACTGTGCAGCATCAGCCGGGCATACCGGCTCATCTCCACCGGCTTGCCGCAAAGGGCTATCACACTGGCCATGCTGGCGGCTATGCCATCCACATAGATGCGGATGTCCGCCTTGCTCTGGCGCAGGGCGTTGAATATCGCAATACCGCTGTACACTTCCCCGCCGTTGCTGTTTATGCGTATATGGATGCGCCGGCTCACCCGCTCGGCTTCCATCAGTTCCTGTGCTATGCGCCCGCTTTGCACCTCGGTATAGTCCCCGATGTCCCCGTACAGGAATATCGTGCTGATACCGTCATCGCTTGTTGTAATATTGAAAAATCTGCTCATCGTCATGTCTTTACCTGCGGTTTCCCCGCGTTTCGATGGTGCGAAAATAGGACATTCCCATGGCACGGGGAAACCGCGTTTTTATCATGCCGGTTTCCGGTGTTATCATGCCGCTGCAACCCGGCATCATGCGCGCAGCCTTTTACAAAGACCGCTTTTTGATGCAATTTTGTAACGTGATTTACAATTAAAAAGGACGATTTATGGCAGATTTGACGAATGCCCAGAAAAAGGAATGGGCAAAGACTTTGTACCTCAAGGAAAACCTCACACAGCAGGAAATTGCCGACCGTGTGGGCGTGTCGCGGGTGTCAGTATCCAATTGGGTTCGGGCCGGGAAGTGGGAGGAACAGAAGGTGGGGCTTACGCTCACAAGGCAGGAACAGGTGGCTAACCTCTACCGGCAGGTGGCCGAAATAAACAAGGCCATCGCCGAACGGCCCGAGGGGGAACGGTTCCCCTCATCCAGAGAGGCTGACATTCTCGGGAAACTGTCGGCGGCCATACGCAACATGGAGCAGGAAGTGGGCATTGCCGACATCATCAGTGTTTTAACCGGACTCATCGACTGGGTACGGGCGGCCGACCTTGAAAAGGCAAAGGAAATCACCCGGCTGGCCGATGCGTACATTAAAGACAAATTATAAAGGGATAGACAATGAAACAGACTGACAGACTCGCTCTCCTGGATTGGGAGAAGTACAAAGAAGACATCGCAAGGGCTACACCGGTCGACCGGAACATGACGGCAGCCGAACGGGAAAAACACCGGGAATATCTTGAGAAACATCCTATAGAATGGATCAGGTTCTTTTTCCCGAATTATGCCAAATCTGAATTCGCCGATTTCCAGAAAAAGGCTATCCGGCGGATCATTGCACACGATGAATGGTTCGAGGTTCTGTCCTGGAGCCGTGAGCTGGCCAAATCCACAGTCACCATGTTCATCGTCATGTATCTCACGCTTACCGGACGCAAAAAGAATGTTATACTGACCTCCAACAGCAAGGACAATGCGGTGCGCCTGCTCGATCCCTACCGGGCAAATCTCGAAGCCAACGGGCGCATCATGGCATACTACGGCAAACAGGAAATGCCGGGTTCATGGACGGAGGACGAATTCACCACCAAAGGGAAGGTTTCGTTCCGGGCACTGGGTGCCGGGCAGTCGCCGCGTGGTTCGCGTAACGAGGCCATACGTCCTGACGTGCTGCTGGTCGATGACTTTGATACGGACGAGGACACCAAGAATCCGGACATCATCCAGAAGCGCTGGGACTGGTGGGAAAATGCGCTGTACCCCACACGTTCCATTTCCGAACCTACACTGGTCATCTTCTGCGGAAACATCATCGCCAAGGACTGCTGCGTGGTGAGGGCGGGCGAAATGGCCGACTCCTGGGACATCGTGAACATCCGCGACAAAAACGGTTTTTCCACATGGCCGGAAAAGAACTCGGAAGAGGACATCGACCGCACACTGTCCAAAATATCCAAAAAGGCGGCACAGGGAGAATATTTCAACAACCCGATTTCCGTGGGCGAGGTATTCGAGAACATTTCATACGGCAAAATACCGCCTCTCTCCAAATTCAAGTTCCTCGTGGTGTATGGCGACCCGGCACCGGGCGAAAGCAAGGGTAAGAAAGGTAAATCCTTCAAGACGGTTTCGCTCTGTGGCAAATTGGGCACCAGGCTCTATGTCATCAAGACTTTCCTGGCGCAGGCGCTCAATGCGGAGTTCATTGACTGGTATGTCCGGATGCTTGAATTTGTCGGGGGCAAGACCAATGTCTATTGCTACATGGAGAACAACAAGCTGCAGGACCCTTTCTTCCAGCAGGTGTTCAAACCGCTGGTGGCAAAAGTACGCCGCGAACAGAAGATTGCGCTGTTCATCCGGGGCGACGAGGAGAAGAAGACGGACAAGGCTACGCGTATCGAAGCCAACCTCGAACCGCTCAACCGCGAAGGGAACCTCATCCTCAACGAGGCCGAACGGGACAATCCGCACATGAAGGAACTGGAGGACCAGTTCAAGCTGTTCACACTGACCATGCGCTATCCGGCCGACGGACCGGATGGGGTCGAAGGGGCAAACCGCATCATCGATGAGCTGATCAGGCGCATTGAACCGCCCGTATTCCGTTCACGGAAGGATGTAAGAAAGCGGAACAAGAAAAGATTATGACAACTCTAAAACAAAAAATAAATGAAAAAGATAATTCGTAAAACATCTATTTACAAAGTACAACCACCTTATAATAATTGGTACAGTATCATGACTTACGATGGGTTAAATCGCAGCAATATCATAATTGTCGGTAAAAAGCAACTGTTAAAGGTCTCTTTAGCACTGATTGTCATGCTTCTATTCAATAAAAATACTACAATAGACAAATTCAAGAAATTATGAGCAAGTTTGTAGAACTCACCGATTACGATGCAAGCATCCACCGCGACATCCTCGACGCACTGGTACGCGAAGACGAAACGGTCATTGAGGTTTGCGAGGACAGGGCCATTGCCGAAATGCGGTGCTACTTGGGCAAACGCTACGACTGTAACAAGATTTTCGAGGCCACCGGCGAGAACCGGAACCAGCTCGTGCTGATGATGGTCATCGACATGGCGGTTTATCACATCTTCTGCATCCATAACCCGCAGAAACTCTCCCAGGTGCGCAAGGACCGCTATGAACGGGCGGTGGAATGGATGAAGGCGGTGGCCGACGAGGATATTTCAATCGAAGGGGCTCCGTTGCTGCCCGAGGAACAAAGGGCGGGCAGGTCGGATTTCCGCATTCAAAGCAACCGCAAACGAACGAACCACTGGTAAACAAGCAAGCATCATGAAAAAGAAGAACAGAAAAAGAAACAAAGCCGGCATCATCACCGTAGGGGGAAATTTCGCTTTGCCGGGACAGAAGAAACCGAATGTGATTGTGCTCACACAGCCCAAACGCTTCGGACTGGACATTTCCGATTACATGGCAGCCGTCAGGGCAGCCGAGAATGTCGATTTCTCACGCCGTTACAAACTCTATGACCTCTACGAGGATATTCTGATGGATACGCACCTTTCCTGTGTAATCGAAAAGCGCAGGAATGCCGTGCTGTGCTCCAACATGGAGTTCCGGGTGGACGGGAAACCGGACGATAAAATCAACGAGCAGATACAGTCGCCCTGGTTCAACCGGCTGGTAGGCGACATCCTCGATGCTAAGTTCTGGGGGTTCTCGCTCTGCCAGTTCCACAAGCTGCAGGAGTGGGTGGATTACGACCTGGTGCCGCGCAAGCATGTAGATCCGGTCAGGGAACTCATTTTGCGGCACCAGACGGACACTACCGGCCATTCCTGGGATGAATATACCGACCTGCTTTTTGTGGGTTCACCGTCCGATTTGGGCCTGCTGGCCAAAGCGGCTCCTTGGGTCATTTACAAACGTAACACCACGGGCGACTGGGCACAGTTCTCCGAGGTATTCGGCATGCCTATCCAGGAATATATCTATGACTCCGATGACGATGAGTCCCGCCAGCGGGCCATGGAGGATGCGGCGAATGCCGGAAGCCTGGCGCAGTTCTTTCATGCCAAGGACACGGAACTCAAACTTACGGAAGCCGGAAACAAAACAGGGTCTGCCGATGTCTATGAACGCCTCTGCGAACGGTGCAACAACGAAATCTCCAAGCTGATACTGGGCAATACGCTGACCACCGAATCGTCCGAAAAAGGCACACAGGCTTTGGGTACGGTTCATAAAAAGGTGGAGGACAAGGTGCTGGAGGCTGACCGGAAGTACGTGCTCAACGTGCTGAATTACGACATGACGGACATTCTGCTGCGCATGGGCATCAATACTGAAAGGGGGACATTTTGCTTTCCGGAACCGAAGGAAACGGATGCCGGTACCAAAATATCCATCCTTACGCAGCTGAAGAAAAACTTCAACATCCCCATCGATGACGACTATCTCTATGAGGAATTCGGTATCGACAAACCGGCCAACTACGAGCAGCTGAAGGCGGAACAAAAGACGGCTGAACAAGCCGCCCGGATTCCAAGCCCGAAGAAAGAGCCGGAACCGGCGAATAAGGGACGGGATGATGAACCGACACCGAAACAGAAAAGAAACTTCCGGAACTGGCTCAAAGGTTTTTTCGTGAAAGCCCCGGCAGACGGGGCAGCTTTAGACTGGTAGTCGACAGACTGTATGCGGCTGACAATGGCAACATCTCCATGGAGTTTGACTTTTCCGAAGAGGTGCTGCGGCGTGCCTTGCTGAACATATACAGCAGGGACTTTCATCCGGCAACCGAAATCGAAATCAACCTGTTCAATGAAATATGGGCAACGATGGACAAGGCGGCAAAGGAAGGGTTCAGCAAATCCAAGGCCATTACTCCGGACGAGGATTTCAGAAATGCCATACTCCGGAACAATGCCGTATTCTCGGCATTCAAGGTACATCGTATGCAGAATGACATGGCACGGCTTTTATTGGATTCAAACGGCATTTTAAAACCGTTCGACAAATGGGTACAGGAAGTCTTGCCCATTGCTTCCCATCAGGTTCGTCACTGGCTGCGGACGGAGTATGACACGGCGGTTATCCGGGCGCATCAGGCGGCTGACTGGCAGCAGTTCCTGCGCGAACGCGATATTCTGCCCAACCTCAAATGGCTGCCGTCCACCTCCATTCATCCGGGGGCAGACCACCGCCCGTTCTGGAATACCGTCCGGCCGATTGATGACACGTTCTGGAACATCCACCGACCGGGCGACCGGTGGAACTGCAAGTGCGACCTCACGGCCACCGACGAGGAGCCGACACCACTTCCGGACGAAGACGACAAGAACAGGCCCCAGCCCGGACTGGATAACAATCCGGGTACGGACGGCAAACTGTTTTCCGACAATCATCCATATCAGGCGGAAGCCCACGAAGGTGCCAAAAAAGCGGTGGATAAACTTATGGCGCGCATTGATGAAATGATTGCCGAAATGCCGGACAGTCTTACCGGGGAGGAAAAAATGGCCATTGCCCGGAACAACCTCGAAATAGAAAAAGCTCTTAAAATCAAAAAAGGGAAACCTATGGATGTGGATAAGGCGGACAAACAGAATGCGAATCCCAAACACGTGGACGAGTATATTCCAGATCCTAACGGGATGTATCGTGATAAAAGGGGGAACCGATACCGGAAGAATAGCGATTACGATAAGGAACGGGATACTCCGTATAGCATCAACTGCCAGACTTGCGCACCGGCATACGCTTTACGGTTACGGGGATGGAATATCACAGCCAAGGGAAATATTGCAGGGTCTAAACTTGAATATCTGAGTAATGGACGTGCTTTTGAAGTCTGGAAAAATACCGACGGCACTCCGGCGCAACATATAAGTATAAACAACTGGCTCGCGTATAAAGGATACCTGAAAATGACCCCTAAAAGATACATGGAGTATTTTGATGAGATATGTAAGGAAGAAGGCGTGTATGAATTGAGTATCGGTTGGAAAAACGGAGGCGGCCATGCTACAATCCTGCAACGGTTCGCAGACGGTGAGCTCAGGTACATCGAGCCCCAAAGCGATAATTCTGCCGGTTCGGGAATGGAATGGAAAGACGTAAAATATTTATGTGAAATAGGAGCTGCGACTTCCCACAACTGCAGGGGAGTCCTGAGAATTGACAATAAATTATTCGATGTCTCCTTCCTCGATATTTTCGATACATGAATCGATAACGTCAAGGGATAACGGACCGGTTATTTCGGTCGCGTCTTTACCGTCATACAGATAGACGAAAGGATAACCGGTACAGGAGTCTTCCGGAAACTTGAACACATAGGCTTCCTGACCTTCATAAATACCAAGGTATTCGAAGGTGTCACCGTATTGCTCAATAAGCGCACGGGCCTCGTTCTTTACTTGTTCCGGTATATTCATAACGCATAAAAGGCATATTGGAAGCCTCGGTTGCAAAGTTATAAATTATTCTTGAATTACTGATGATTATGGACATAAAAGATTTTACGGAACTGATAAAGCGGAAACGTAACAGGCTGGACAGTATGATGCGCCGCAAACTGCCCGTCGCCGTTGGCCGCATGGCAAAAGACCACTTCCAGGATAATTTCCGGCAGGGTGGCTTTGTGGATGGAGGACTCCACCCTTGGCCCAAAGCCAGACGTCTCTCCTCGGGCGGTACTGATGCCGCCAGCAACTACGGAACGCTGCTCTCCGGCAGGAAGCATCTCTTCAAATCGGTCGGATACACGCCTGCCGACTATCGGGTGAGAGTGTTCAACGAGGAGATCTATGCGCCCGTCCACAACTGGGGCGGCGAAATCGATGTCACCGTCACAGACCGCATGAGGCGCTTTGCATGGGCCAGGTTCTACAAGGCTTCGGGAAAAAGAAGAAAAGCCGGCACAGGGCAAAAGAAACGCGTCAAACGGCGTTCCAAACCAAAGGAACTGAATCCGCAGGCACAGTTCTGGAGGAACATGGCGCTTACCAGAAAGAAGAAACTGCACATCCGCATCCCGCAGCGCCAGTTCATGGGCGAAAGCGAAGAATTGAACCGGCGTATCAGGGAAAAGGTGGACCAGGAAATTACCAACATTTTAAACAAATAACGATATGGACGAAATTTTTATTGCAATCATGGAACAGATTGCACAGGAGCTGCCGGAACTCTCTCTCATTGACGAGGACTACGGACAGTTGGAAATGGGGGCGGAAGAGGACCAGTACCCGGTTACTTTCCCCTGCGTATTGATTGGAAATACCAGTTCCGACTGGCACGACCTCGGATACGGGGCACAGAAAAGCGAATCCGTACTGACCATCCGGCTGGCCATCGATTGTTACGACGATACAAGCTACGCATCCGGTACGTATGACAAGGTGAGGGAAAGGCAGCAGCTGGCCGGAAAATTATACAAGTCGCTGCAATGTCTGCAATGCACGGACAACGCTTCGCCGCTGGTACGCGAGAAAAGCCGCTCGTATGCCATGCCACATTATATCAAGGTTTATGAAATGACGTTCTCATTCACACTGCACGATGAATCGGCCATGCCGTCATCTTACGGGAAATAGCTCAAGCTGGGCGGCAGTCAGACGGGGGGCTTTCACCTTGGGAACAGGCTTCAGATTGTAGTCTGTTCCTTCGCGTGATTTCCGGCGGATGATAGTCATGATACGTTCCTCGGATATAAAGAATTCGCGCTCCGACAACACTTTTAAAGCATCGTCGAACCGCAACCGCTGTATTTCTGTCCAATAGTAGTAACGGCGGCACAGTGCCTCGTCACGCAGCTTGATCAGTTCTTTATCCCGTCCTTTGCCCATACATTTTATTTCTCTTACAAAAATAACTGATTTCCATCTATTTTAAGAACAAAAGCGCCGCAATTATAACAACTGCGGCGCTTTCTGTTTACAGGGTTAACGGGTTTCGGCTACAAACGGCAGAAACTGGGTTCAATACGGGTCCATACGCCGTTTTCAGGGTTGCGGCGACTGAAGTAGTAGTTGGTGGCATTGCGTTGCACCACGTTGGCTTCCTTGAACAGGCGCATGATGTCTGCGTACTCTTCATCGAACTTATCTTCCAGTTCGTAAAGCTTTGAAATGCTCTTGTAGTCCAGGTCGCCCATCTTGTTGCGCTCCAGCAGGGTCATGGCCATCTGATACATCGGATCATCAGAACCTTTCTCGCTGTTCTGCATGTAGCGCTTCAAATAGTCAATCAGACGGTCGGCTGCCATGTCGGCTCGCTCATCGAAGCCTTTCACCTTGTTGCTCTTCACTTCCAGACGGAAGTCTCCGTCCGTAATGGTATAGCTGCGCTGTTCGTCGCTTTTCACCTGGCCATATTCCTTCATCACCTTGGTAAAGGCATCGGCTTCTTTTTCCAGCCATCCGCGGAACCCGGTCACGGCATTCACCATCTCAAGGACGTTGGTCTTTACTTCGTGCATAAACTCACCGCGTAATGCCTCGTAAGTTTCACGACGGGCGATGCGGTCTTCTTTCTCTTCTTGCTGCAGCTGGGCCATGAGGGCTGCTCGCTGTTCTTTACTCAGGGACTTGATGTCCACACTTTGGTTGTTCTTTTCCATGTTTAAATCATTTTGAATGTTTATCACTTGTTTTTTATTCTTCCTCACCATCCTGCTTTTCAGGTTCATCATCTATCAGCATGGCTTCACCGTTGGCATACGCCCAGTCGGCCAGCTCGTTGAAAAACTCTGCTGCATCCTCGTTCTCCAAATCGGAAGTCATTAGGGTCACGTCTTTTCTTATGCACTCAAGCGCTTCATGTGCTTTTTTATCCATATTTGTCTTATTTATCGGTTAAACCTCCTTTTCGTTGGATAGCCCGCAGTTTGATGGCCAGTTGTTCCAGCTCCGCTGTACTAATCTGAACAAAGGGCTTGCCGACTATCCGGGGGTTATTACAGAATTCGTTCACCCGGTTCCAGTCGGTGGTGTCTATACCCAACTGTTGCATCAGCTTCAGGCAGACGCTGCGTTTCCGTCGCAGTTCCTCGCGAAGTTTCTGCCGCCATTCATCCTGCCCGGTCAGTTTCTCCAAGGCACAGCAGCAGGCTTCATATTCCTTGGATGTCATTTCACGGAGGCTTTCCGTACGGTTCCACGTGTACTGCTGCACAATGCTTTTCTTGAATTCTTCCCGGTCTCCTGTACAGGGCAGCTTGTTGAACAATGCGTAGAACCGGGCGAAATTGGTTACTTCCTGTGCCATAACTATTCGTCTATAAAATTAAACTCTCCATAAAGCAACATTACCGGTTCGTTAACCCCCATGACCCAAATACCTCTTGTACTACTTTCCCCGGCTGGAGCATCTATCACGTTGTGAATACTGTTTGGTGTCAGATTCTTAAATTGGGCACCAACAGCAGTACACCTTATCACTCTAATCTTTCCTTTTTTGACAAGTTTGGGACATGAATTGGCTTTATGTGCAAACTTCTCAGGAATATCAATTGTCCCTAAATGGTAAGAACGCCCCTCAATACCGCATTGACTACACTTGTATATGTCATAGTTTCCTTTACGACCTGAAATTGTAACGAGATTCTGCTTCTCCCATTTATGCCCGCCTTCTGATAAACTTTGGTGTATCATAGCCTTTAACTTTATTCAAACAATACTTTAATACCGCACGAACTGGCCACGTCAAGTTCCAGTTTGGCTCCCTTGCTCAGTTCCCAGTCCTTCAGCATATAGATATAGTCACAAGCCAGCAACAGGGCAATGTCGGCCCGCATGTGGGCTCTCCAATGAGCTTCATCCGGCAATCCGTTCCTGAAAGGGGTTACAGGGTCATAGCCTTGTGCCTTCAGTTCCTCCTCGGCACGGCTGAAGGCTTCCTTGCGCTCATTCATATCATAGTGCGCGATGGCTCCGCTGATGTACACTTTCCCGGCACCGGTCGCTTCACCGCGCTGATAAGCCTTGTGCCGTTCCCATCGTTCCGGAACGACCACACTGTAGTTGCACGATTGGCAGCAGCAGCCTTCTTCTTTCACCGGGAACGGATTGTATCCGTAGCCCTCATACTCTTTGCCGCAGATGCAGCACACTTTCTTTTCTTCTTTCTTTTCCATCACTTCAAATCTTTAATGTTTATTTGGCAGGACGGATGCCATACTTGAATATTCCGGGCAAACATCACATCCCTGGTTTCTATCACTACGTGTCCCTTTGTCTTGGCCCTGCGCAGACGGAGGTCACTTTGTATGTTACGCTCTACCCAATCGTCCACCACGGCCTCCGCTTCCTGTCCTTTCAGGAGTATCTGGTACAGCTTATTCTCCCATTCCATCATTTAAATAATCCTCCATATTATCGTCCTTCAATGTTTTGGCAGCACCTTCTTCCCATATCACGTAGGGCTCACTGGGCTTTTCCATAAAGCGGCTTTTGCACCAGGCTTTGAAACAGCTTACCATGATTTTCACATCGGCATCATATTCCACCTTGCGGGCGCTTCTACCTGCCGGATGAAGCCCCTCGGCATGGCTGATGAAGATAAACAGTTTCTTGGGATGACGTTCCTTGAACTCCTTGTAGGTTTTGTAGTTCAAGCCGCTGTATTGGAAGCTGTCGATAATCACGATTCCGGGACTGCCTCTGCGCCGTAACCGTTCCTCCAATTGCTCCATCGGTTCCCGGTCAAGGATAATCAGCTTCTTTTTCACTTCACCCATCTTGTGCCGTTTCAGGCTCATCTGGAACGACAAACCGGTACTTTCTTCCAAACTGTCATAAATTACGCGTCCGAAACGACACAGGTACTTGGCCAGCTGCATCACAAAGCTGCTCTTACCGTTTCCGCTGGCTCCCCAAATAATCCACACGCCGCTCTTGGCCGGGTTGCCTATCGAGGTTTGCCAGTCCCCGGAAAACTCGAACCGGGGAATCTTCATGTTCAGCACCTCACCGGGGCTGTAGGCTCTCTTCAGTTTCACGGCTACCTCCTTTCAATTCTTCAATAAGAGTATCGGCAAAATCCACAGCACATTGAATAATATCTTCTTTGGTGAAATGAACTGGCGCTTTATTCATGATAGCAGGAAGTGCATTTTTCGCAACTTCATATCTGCGCTGTTCCCAGTCTATCTCATTCGCTTTTCTCATCTCGCGATGGATACCGATAACAGCATCCATCGCTTGCATTTCTATCTTGCTTATCATGCCTGCACCCTCCTTAATTTTTCGATTTCGGTATAAACTCGCCTCAAGCCGCCTCCGGTGCTGTGAACAATCTTGGCTATGTCAGCCCCGTCCGGGGCATTGATTTTGGCCACGATGGCAGCCTGTGCTTTCAGGAACTTTTCTCGTTCCTGTGCATCATCCGGGGTCACCTTGCTGTAGGAGTCCCCGTAACGGCTAAACATTTCGGTATAGCCCACCTTCTTGCCCTCAATGGCGCGGTTTATTTTCTCCTTCAGTCCGTCAGCCCCCATCATATACCAGCCGCAGCAACGTTCCGTGGCATTCCATAAGGCCTTTAGCTCCAAAAAGGCTTCATACTGCAGGTCGCCGGCTTCATCCAGAATAACCAGGGGAGTATCAATCGTGCGCAGGTAGGCTACCAAGTCCTCATACACGTCGCTGTAGCGTCCGTTGCTGGTCACACCGAATTCCTTGGCAATGTAGCGTATCAGCTTCAACTTGGTCTTCACCTGACTGCAGTCCACATATACGGCGTGCTTGTGTTGCTTCACATAAGCTTTTGCTGTAAAGGTCTTGCCGATATTGGGCATATCGCACAGGATGGCGCTCAAACCGCTTCCCTGGCACACTTCCAGCTGCTTGCTCACAAACACGTAGGTCGGGGTCTGGGCTGCCAGCCAAGGCATTTCTGTACGCAGTTGCACGCCCAGTCTTCGGGCTATGCCTACCCAGTTGGCATCACTGACCTGCTTTTCATAATTGCCCCGCTTGATGGCATTGTACACGCTGGGGGCTATGCCCAGTGCCGTAGCATGGCGGTTGTCACTGGGATAATTTTCACGGTCGGCGGCTATCGCTGCCACAATACGTTGCTTTACTTCATTTGTTATTTCCATTTGAATGCTGTTTTAAGTTCGTTCTAACGTCGTTAATTATATCTTGGCTACTGCATCATGCTCGAAAGCACTGATGTCCATATAGGCTGAGTAATCTTCTTCCTCGTCTTGGATAGGAAGGGGAACGGCTTCCGCCTGTACCTCTGTTATCAGCTTCGCTTCCTCTTTGGCAAGGATGCCCACACGCTTGATTTTTCCGTCCTTCATCATCTTGTCGAATTGGGCTACATACTTGGCCTGTTCGGTATAGGCTACCTTGTCCGCTTCGGTCTGCTCGGCTGTATTCTCATTGTAACGGGCTACGGCCTTGCAGGTGGCGATATATCGTCCGTTCTGGTAGATATATACCTCGTGGATGGCTCCGTCGGCATCGGGCAGATAATAGGCATCTACCTTGTAGTTTCTCGGCTCCAGCTTTTCGATGATTTCCGGGCTGGGCAGTCCGTATTGGTTGTACATCACCGTGCAGTAGGTGTTCTGCCGGATGGTTGTTTCGGTGTGCTGCCCGATGAACCGGTAAAGAACGGCCTTGTCCCAAGGGGCAAGGTTCGGGTTCTGATGGGCGCAAAGCACATCCCAACGGCTCATGCCCGGATAGCGCTTTTGGTTGGGGTGAGGCTGTGCGTTGAAGGTCTCAATGGCGCGTATATCATCGGCTACCAGTTCTTCATAACTATAGGTCTTCACCTTGTAGGTGTTGTTCTTTTCGTCATACACCTTTTCTTCCTTCGGGCGGTTGGCCTCCAGCTTGGCATACCATCGGCCGATACCTACCTGCGTGCGTTTCTCCACACCGTATTTCTTTTCGCGGTTCTTGTGCTCGGCACGTTTTTCACGCGAGTTCCCGGGGTTACACCAGCGGATCAAGGGGAAGACGGTACCGGCTTGCATCAATCCGTCGGCAAAGTCGCTTACCAGGTGGTGTTCCACTTCTAACTCGGCGGGGATATACATGCCGTTCCGGTCCAGGGTCTGGAACATGTTTCGCATGCAGTCTAAAAATAACTCGGTAGTCTTGTACCGGTTGTAGGCATATCCCACCACAGCACCGCTCACCACATCGTAGGCATAATAGGCTTTCACTCGGTTGCCATCCTTCATCGGGCGCGGAAGGTCGCGGTCGTCAAGCGAAACCTTACTCAAGGCATATTCACCGATGCTGCGCAGATGATAAGGTCGGTAGGCGTTGTTGAAGTCCCATTGGCTCATGTGCAGCTTACCGCGAAGGGCCTTGTTCTTGGGGTTGTTCAGGTAGTTGGCTACCGTGGCCGGACTCAATACCAGCGGATTTCCATCCTTGTCGGTAAAGTCTGACGGGTTCAATACCTCGCCAGTCTCGGGGTCATACAGTTCCAGTTCACCCTGCACGAACATATTGTACTGCTCCCACACTGTGGTATTGAAGGGCTGCTCCGGTTGGGCATCGATGCTCAGCAGCAGACGCTCAATGTCGTAGGTCACTTTCCGGCGGTTCTGATTCATGAACTTGCGGCTGATAAGGCTTTCATAGCCATTGGCCTTAAAATCATTCACACGCTTCTTGAAGCGGTTGGAACTGACAGGCAAGGTATGTCCGAACTCTGCTTGGTAGTAACTGATGGCTCCTGCCAGTTCGCCCCAGTTCACCGGCCCGGCCTTCATGGCCTTTCGCATAAACGTGGCATCCTCCATGGCACGCATCACTGCCTCAATTACCGAAGCGTTTACCGTATATTCTTGGATGTGTTCCGGTGGCAGTGCATCTCCGTTGTCAAAACGGAACCGGGTGTAAAATTCCCGGGCTTTCGCATCGATGTGGTAATGGCTGCCGAGCCAGTTTCTTATTACGTCTTCTTTCATATCTCCGTATTTTAGTTTTATCCTTTCCTGAAACCGTAGGGGCATGGTGGCTATTTCTACCAAAACGTAACCTCCAAGACCTCTTCCGGATCGAACTACATTGATTTTCTCCTTTGCCGCTAACTTCTTGTAATTGGGCACCGACATGATAGGAGCAAGTTCTTCTTCGGAAAGAGTGGAAGGATGAACTCCTTTCAGCGTGCGGCTTCTGCTGTAGTCTGCCTTTCCATTCACCATCACCGGTCGGTCATCGTAAGTCAGGTCATTGTAGGATATGCACAATATCTTTCCATAATACTCCATTTCATTTCTATTTATAAGGCAGATGCCATCTGTTGGGTCTCGTGCTGCAGCTGCATGAAATCCGATACAAATTCACATTGGTAGGTTTCAGTCCGTTTTCCGTCCACGTACACATCCACATCATTGGTCTTTCTGTGGACCACGAGTTTTACACGGGGACCGAAAGTGCAGGTCATGGTCTTCTCGCACTCCTCGAAGGTGGTTTCGCAGTTCGGAATGAAGTTCCCGTCAGTCAGTTTGCCGCCTCGCTTCAGGGCAAGAGTGCGTATCCGGCGCGCCTGGTCGCTGTCACGGACAAAATTCAGTGCCTGCCATACAGCCTGACGGCTGCATCCGAATGTCTTCATCAGGAAGGTCTTTGTTTCGTTATCTGTCAAAATCTGCTTTCTCATATCGTTTATCTCTTGATATATTGCTCATTTATAATTCCTCAATCGCTTTCCGCTTGATGTCATCCGAATCATCCGGAAGTATCTCGTAAAGGCGTGTTCCCTTTTTCAGTTCCTCAATCAGCACTTGCATGGCTTCCTCGCACACACAGCTCACATTCTCCAACACCCGGTAGGCATCCGAGTTACTGATCGCATCCTCTGTCATGAACTGTCCGGCCAAATCCATAGCCTGGTCGGCAATGTTCTGTGTATGGGCCGCACTGCTTATCATCGTGCGAAGCTTCTGCTTGAACTGGCGTTCAGCTCTCCCTTGATTGAAATTCTTTGCCATAAATCTAAATTTTAGAGGTTAATATCGTGGGGCGCGGGGAATCGAACCCCGACGGCTTTCTACGCTTTCTCATTGTCGATTTACCAACTCTCCGGCCGTGCCTGCCGCCCCTGCCCGTCTTTCCGGGCTGCCAGTTATCCGGCAATCTATTTGCCTTGTTCTTCTATCATCGAAAGGACAACCTTCCTGTCTTCATCCCAAAGCGGAAGCCCCAATTCGATGGTCCGTTTCACCACTTCCACCTCACCGGCCAGCCTTACCGCTTCTTTGCGGAAATCGGTATCGTCATACGCATGTGCCTTGCCAATCAGAAAATCGGTCAGGTTGTCGATAACTTCCTTTTGACGTTCACATTTCATTTCATAGTTCAGCACTCGCACATGAACATCGCGGATAATCCGGCTGTCCCCATGTTTCTTGAAATCTTTGCAGAACTCATCCTTGTTCATCGAAGTGTTCAGATAAACCGCATGGATGTAATCAAAATCCTCTGCTGTAGGGGTTATCCCCGTCCGTTCCATAAATTCTTGCTGTGTCATAATCCTTATGTTTTTATTTTTCTTCTATATGTATCATGTCCAGTATGTTGTCCGTCGCCATGCTGTTGCATACAAGGATAGCAGCCTTCACTCCGTTTTCCTTCATCCACCTCTTTGCTTCGGCAATAGCAGGTGATTTTTGCCAGCCGTCTGAAATGGCAGCACCCAAATCATTATAGTGCTCATCTGTCAGTTCAAACCAATATCGTTTCATTTTCTTTAATCCTTAAAATTCGCTAATCACACGCCTTTTTTGTATATTTGGCGCGCTGTTTACATCTTAAACACGCTGCAAATATACACATTCTGTTTCATTAAACAAAATAAAAACTAAAGAAAATGACACAAAATGTTTCATTTATATCAAAAGGAGAAATGCTTGACTCTATAAAATCACACCTAAGCATAAGTAAGAACGCTGATTTTGCGAGATTTTTAGGCATATCTTCACAAGCTGTTTCAAATTGGTACACAAGAAATACTTTTGATGCAGAGCTATTATACACAAAGTGTGATTTTATAAATCCAGCTTGGTTGCTAACCGGTAAGGGGAGTATGTTAAAAGATGATTTGAACGGCATTAAAACAATAGACGAAGCAAATTCTTCGACTCTGCCTACAACATCTATGAACCCGTCCGTCGGCACACCATACTACGACGTGGACTTTATTGGGGGATTCGATGAGGTGTTCAACTCTCAGGTGAATATACCCGCCACCAACATCGTAATAAGGGGATTCGAAAAAGCCAGCCTCTGGTGCAATGTCACCGGGCACTCCATGGAACCAAAAATAAACCATGGCGACATCATTGCCCTGCACCAATGTACACTCAACGACATCCAGTATGGCGAAATCTATGCAGTGGTGCTGGATACCATCCGCACCATTAAAATCCTCCGCAGGTCGCCAAATCCGGACAAGCTGCGCTTCATTCCCATCAACACCAATGACTACGATGAACAGGAATTCGACAAATCACGCATCATCAATGTCTTTGAAGTAATCGGAAGTATCAGCAAGTTCTTCTAAGTGGTACACGCATGCCTCCTACAGAAGGCTAAAAAAGGACGCACGCACACACTTTTGAAGGAATTTACCTGAAGTAAACTCGTAAATACACTGTAAATCAAAGGATTTATTTTATTATAATAAGGTATATCACACAAACAAGTGTCGTTTTTCCTCTCTGAAAACAGAGAAAAACGGCACTTGCTTTCATTTATAACATAGTTTCCTATTTCGGGCGTACCCTCTGAGAACTGAAAAAGTAACCCCTAAAGTAACCCCTAACTTAAAGAAGTAGTAACCCCTAACAGTAACCCCAATAGTAACCCCTAACCAAATAAAACCAACCGTAGGGACATAAAAAAGGGGAGCCATAAGCTCCCCAATCAGCATTCAAAGAAATAACGCCTACAAGCCTTTCTAACGGCGCTATTATATCGTTCTAACCATTCCCTTACTACCACCCGAGATGAGCGTAGATTGCTTAATTATAGCCTTTTTCGTGCATATTGTGCCGTTACCAGACAGCCCGGCATGAAGCAGGTAATTCTTGGTTGCCCCCACCTGATCTGCCGTCAGAACCGTATAAACAGCCGATATACTGCTGAAATACCAGTCTTTCTGCTTCGTCCCGTCTATTTTATGCAGCAAATGCACATGAATCACTTTTGCCATATTCGTTTCTATTATGCTGCAAATATACCAAATAATGCTTATTTGGAAGAATTTTAAGGCACCATATTTAAAAATAGGCACAAAAAAACGGCCACACAGCCGAAAATAAAACCCTTTCAGGCCGTTTTAGCCCCATCTGCAAGCCCGATGTAAAGCAATCCCCCGAATATCCGAAGAAAAGCCCCTCAAACGTAAAGCAGATGTAAGCCATGTAAAGAGAAAAACCGCTTCGAAATATTCAGCCCATTTTCCCGACCATGCCTAAACCCTTTGGTTTTCAAAACCTTTTGCCCATTTTTCCCGACCATTAAAAAAAACGCTTCGTTCTATGCCCCATATATTTGCATGATATTGCACGCCATTGATAAAAATGCCATATCACTAAAAAAAGGAGTAAAAAATACCTCGTACTTGTAACTTATTTGCTGGAAAACTTTGAAAATCAACAAAATAAAATTATCTTTGTCAACTTTACATTAAATCTAAGAGGAAACTCTATGCAAAACATTAATATAGAAAATCATGGATTTACAACGAATAATCTATTTGGTTAAAGAAACCAAAGAAATCATCACAAACCGGGAAATGGCAGCCCATGTAAAAGAAAAAGGAGTTGCCGATTATGTCACGCAAGTGGATGTAGCCGTACAGAACTTCCTAAAAGAAGAATTATATAAACTATACCCAGAAATCCAATTTCTCGGAGAAGAAACCGGCTTGCAACAGATGAACACAGATAGTTATTGGATTCTAGACCCCGTGGATGGAACAACCAATCTCATACATGACTATCACCACAGCGTAGTATCATTGGCTCTTTGCCAACAAAATGAAATTGTATTAGGTATTGTCTATGACCCATACCATGATGAGGTTTTCTCTGCAGTCAAAGGAGAAGGTAGTTTCTTGAATGGCAAGCCTATCCATGTTTCCTCTGCCAAAAAACTATCGGAAACTATCATCGGTATCGGAACTGCTAAAAGAGAACTGGCTAAAGAAAACTTTACTAGGTTTCTCAAGGTCTACGAAAACTCACAAGACATCCGAAGATTGGGGTCTGCGGCACTGGAACTGGCATATACAGCATGTGGCCGGCAAGGTGGATATTTTGAAGTATATCTGAACCCTTGGGACTATGCTGCAGGCATACTTTTGGTAGAAGAGGCAGGAGGAAAGGTAACTGACTGGATTGGGAATAAGCTTAATCCCAGACAAGGAAACCAAGTAATCGGAACAAACGGAAATATCCATCAAGAACTTCTCAGAATATTATAATAAGAGATCCTTATTTTTAGTTTAATATAAGCTGCAAAAGAAAATCTATATTATGGCAAGCAATATTGAATTTGTAGAGTTTATATGCTCTCAACTACAAGAACTAGGGCATATCCGTTTTCGAAAGATGTTTGGGGACTATATGGTATATGTAAACGAAAAGCTGTTATTAATGTTGCAAAGATCAAAAAAGAAATAATTGTGGAGGATGTCCTCGTTTTCCTTGTTCGCACTTCGTGAATGACTCTTCTATATCTAAAGAAGAAAACGAGAAGAATCTAAAAAAGATGATTGACAATCTTTCGGAATTCAATCAATAGATTAAAGAATTTAAGCTAATACAAAGTAAGTACTCAGCACCCCTGTATTTTTACTCTCTGAAAGTTATTCTTAGTTTGCGCGAATTTAAAACGTGAAACAATGAAGAATTTTAGAGGAGAAAATACGGGGGGCAGTATTAGGTATAGTTTTGTAAAAACGCTTTCTTTTACTACTATTTACTGAATGTCCCTATTTAGTATGCACATTTTTCAATGTATCCTTCCTGTTCATACACCCTACCATAGTGATGAATCATTTCAACCAACCCATTCAAACGTGAATCTATAATCTTCAGATTTTTATATCTAAGATATTGAGTGTCATACAGTCCCGTATTCCCAGATTTCAACCTTTCTTCAATATCTTCGGGAATAAGAAAACTCGCTCTGTCGCCCAAAAATTTATAAAGCTCTGATTGATATATACATATACCTGCCAGATCAAAATCTCCAAAATGTATATATCTATTAGGAATTTTGATAAGCCATTCCCTTAAATCTGCCGACTGGGGATATCTGAAAACAAACAAAACTTTATTATCTCCAAACAGATATTTCTGACTCCGTATACGACAGAAGTTCTCACCATTTTCCACTCCAACCACTGTCACGTCTGACGGTATATAAAATTCATCTGGATTTTTTTGATAAATCTTAGCCTCTTCTCCCCATACAGGTGTAAGTCCTCTTGCTCCATCAACCGGTGCCGCTAATGGAGAAATGTTAAGGCCTTTCTTCAAGAAAGCCGGATTATAGATAAAACAAGATAACCTACGTCTGGTATTCCATGTCAATCTACCAATTTCCTCACCCCAAAGGATTACTTTTAACGACTGTACCATAATTTATCCTATTTAGAATTTCTGACACGCTGTACTTTTTTATCATCCCTACGCATCAGGTAAGGAGATTCGGGCAACTCCGGAAGAAGATTGTCTATAGTGTTAATCTGCCCGACCACTTTCAACAACACAATAAATGTTGACAACGAAATATTACCTGCTATACCATTCTCGAATTTGTGGATGGTTGTAAGTCCATAAAACATAAATACGAAACTATGCAATTTCTGAGAATAAAACTAATTTTTATATGAAAACTTATCGTCAGATTCATAGTAACTGATTATAAATCCTATATTTTGTATTTGTTATATGTCCAATTTCGCTATTTCCCTCATAAAGTTTTTCGGGAAAAGCATTTTCCATCGCGGAACATCCTTTCCGGTGTTATGCCTGCTGGTATGTACATATCCGAAAAGCTACCATGTACCACAGTAAGCTCCTCCATAACAAAGGAAGGGACAATGGTTCAGATAAATTTTCTGTTTATTTACTTCAATATGCATCTGCATCGTTATCTGTTCAAAGTACTTCGTATAATTCTGCCTGAGATTCTTAATATCATGATTACCAGCTATAAGATATATTTTCCCATTCAATCTGCATCGGTAAGATTATTACTTATACTTTCTACCATCATTACCAAATTCCTCCACCCCAATGCATAATACCTGGTTTTGCTGTTATAGGATGACAAGTGGAGCATACTCTTTTCCAAACGTTTACATAGAGTACCACACCTCCGTTTTCAGCATGAAGAAGTTTCATGTTTTTTTTGATTGCAAAGCAACTGAGGATTCCCTAACTGTACAATATGTACTTTATCGGATACTTACATACAATTTGAACATATTGCAGTATTTTATTCCCAACCATATATTTTTTCCTGTGCAACATAAATTCCCTGCAAAATCATCCGTCATACAATAAATCTCTGTAACTTTAGCCGCTGATAACATAGCAGTAAACGTTTAAATGTTACAATCCGGCACTATAAACTTAACATTTTATTGCTATCTTATTTATTATCAATGAAAAGCTTATCACTCTAACACCATATTATGTTATGTTAGAGTATAAAGCACAAGAGAAACGATATTCTTCGGGCCTAACCCCGTTTTTATATCGAACTCGGTTATGAGAGTAACCATAGATTGCGCATATTCTTGCACAGCTATGAGTCAAACTTAACAATTGAAGTCTGTTAAACTAAAAGCAAAAAAATGAAAGGTTCGGTAAATATCAGTGACTATTTCTACGGCGCAAAGACACAGTTTATTATACCCCTCTACCAGCGTAAGTATGCATGGCAGAAAAAGCATTGTGTACGTTTATTTGAAGATCTGATAAAAATTCATAAAGAAGAATTGCAAAGCCATTTTTTCGGAAGTATTGTTGCAACAAAAGCCAGCGAGGTTGAAGACGATTTGCTGATTATCGATGGTCAACAGCGTATCACAACTTTATCGCTCCTGATTCTGGCCGCTTTCAATGCAGTTGCCAATGGCGATATGCAACCTGGCAATGAAGATATTGAGGAAGTAAGGAAAAACTATCTCTATGCCATAAGAAAAAGAATTGACAGACAGATAAAACTGCGCCCGATTGAAGGAGACATCGAAGCATATGATGCACTGTTTACCAACAATTCAGATGATTTCATCAAGAATACAGGCATTACTGCAAACTACGAACTTTTTTACCAATTAATTCAGATAAGCAACCTCACTTTTGAGGAGCTTATTAAAGCCATCGAGAAACTGGAAGTGATTGATATTCGTTTGGAAGCGAAAGATAATCCACAGTTGATTTTTGAATCTCTAAACTCGTGCGGCAAAGACCTTGAAGAGGCAGATAAGGTACGCAACTACCTGCTCATGTCACTTTCTTCCAAGAAGCAGGAAGACTACTACCATGCCTACTGGAGCAAAATAGAAAAACTGACAGATGGAGAGCCGACAATGTTTATCCGTGATTATCTGACACTAAAGAAAGGCACGATCAGCAATATTGAGGACTTATATTTTGACTTCAAATCATACGATATGAAGTCTCACATCGACCGTCAAGTCCTCCTTGAAGATATGTTGAAGTTTGCCAAATACTATCGGCAGATACTCAAAGGCGAAACCAGCCATGCCCGTCTCAACCGCAAGCTGAAACAGATTGCAACCATAGAATCTCTTGTACACCTGCCCTACCTGTTATCGTTCTTTGACTATGCGTCAACGAATAACCTGAACGAAACCGAACGGTATGAAGTATTGGACACAATCGAAAACTACTGGGCCCGCCGGATTATCTGCAACTACCCTGCAAATGCGCTTCAAAAGATGTTTGCTACTCTCCATAATGATATTTTGAAGATATACAAACGCCATAAGGAAAGAGATGCCGAGTTACTTCTACCGTACTCTCAGATCCTCAAATTCATTTTACTCAGGAAACAAGGAACCGTATCATTTCCAAACGACAACGATGTTAAATCAGCCTTTCCAACCAGACAGATTTATCGTATTCCAAGCAACTATAAGTTCTTCCTGTTCGAACGTATGGAAAATGAAAACAGTCCGGAGGCAAATGATACAATCGTAAAAAAAATGAAGGACGGCATATTCACCATAGAACACATCATGCCTCAGACACTAACACCTCAGTGGAAAGAAGAACTGGGAGAAAACTGGCAGCAGATATATGACACCTATCTCCACACTTTTGCCAACCTAACCCTTACCGGATTCAATACGTCATACAGCAACCACTCGTTTCAGGAGAAAAAGGACGGATACACAGACCGCAAAGGAAACAAGATTAACGGTTTTAAAAACTCGGCTTTCTGTTTGTCAAACTATCTAAAACAATGTTCTAAATGGACGATTGACGAGATTAAAGAAAGACAACAGATTCTTCTTGAAAACTTCCTCCGGCTATGGCCGATGATAAAGACGGAATATGTTCCACTGGAAAAGGAATATGAGTTGGTTTCATTTGACGACGACGAATATGAACTGAGTTGGCGGCAAATCATCGGTTATCGCTACAGAAACGAACGGCATGCAGTCTCAAACTGGGTGGAAATGCTGGTACAAGTCTGCAAACTCATATACAATGAAAGTCCTTCTACAATGACCTATGTAGCCGGTAAGAATTACTGGATACATGCTTCCGAGGCCAAAGGAAGAAGCAAAGTGGCAGAACATTGTTACGTTCATACTTCTTGCAGTACAAACACCAAACGCAATATCTTGAACTACTTATTTAAAGAATGCGAGATATCGGCAAGCATTCTTGAATTTGAGCTGGTTCCACTGGCAGATAAGGTTATGGACTCCAATGAAGAGTAATTCTTTTTCATTGTTTGATTTTAATCCCGATTCACGAAAACGCATCAAAAACAATAACAAAAAAGAAACAGCCACATGCCCATCATCAAAATATCATCCCTATCCCACCCCGGAGTGGAAATTTTCAGCACGCTTACCGAAGCTCAGCTACGTAATCGCATCGAACCTACCAAAGGCATCTTCATTGCGGAAAGTCCCAAAGTCATTTCCGTTGCCATTGATGCAGGATATAAACCGCTGGCACTCCTATGCGAACAGAAACACATTACGGGTGATGCCGCAACTATCATTGGGCGCAGCGGAGACATTCCGGTCTATACAGGAACAAGGGAGTTGCTTGCCACGCTTACCGGATATACCCTGACCCGCGGCGTCCTTTGCGCCATGCGTCGTCCCACGCCACTCAGCCTTGAGGAAGTATGCCGGGAAGCCCGGCGTATCGTAGTGATAGACGGCGTGGTCGATACAACCAACATAGGAGCAATCTTCCGTTCGGCTGCCGCTCTCGGCATAGATGCCGTGCTGCTCACCCCCACCTCTTGCGACCCGCTCAACCGGCGTGCGGTCAGGGTATCCATGGGGTCGGTATTCCTCGTACCATGGACTTGGTTGGACGCTCCCATCGGCAAACTGAACGACTTAGGTTTCCGCACGGCAGCTATGGCGCTTACCGACAACTCCATACCTATCGACAATCCTGCCTTGACCGCCGAACCTAAGCTGGCTATCATAATGGGTACCGAAGGAGACGGACTGTCACGCGAAACCATTGCCGGGAGCGACTACGTAGTCCGCATCCCCATGTCGCACGGCGTCGACTCGCTTAATGTAGCTGCCGCTGCTGCTGTAGCTTTCTGGCAACTTCGCACACCAGCTTCCGGAAAATAAAACAGGAAAATAAAGCCTGAAGCTTGTTTTTATTTTCCCGCTATCGCCACTTTAATCACCCCGTCCAGCCTGTTTTCGAATACGCGGTATGCTTCTTCGATTTTTGTCAGGGGAAAACGGTGTGTGATAAGCGGCGTGGTATCAATCTTTCCCGCCTCTATCAAACGGAGAATCTCGGCACAATCGCATCCATCCACTCCACCGGTCTTGAAAGTCAGATTTTTACCATACATATCGGGCAAAGGAAGTATTTGAGGATTGTCATAAAGCGCCACAACCGTAACCACCGCATTGGGACGGGCACATTCCCACGCCAGGCGGAAAGTGTCTCCGGCTCCTGCCACTTCCAACACGACATCAGCGCCTCCGTGATCGCTGTTACGAAGTACAAACTCCTTACACTCTTCCGGCTCCGTCACCAATACATCAGGATAATGTTCACGGATAAACCGAATTCTTTCAGAGGACTTTTCACAAACAATGATACGCTTCGGTTTCTTCAGCATCACGCAAAGCAAAGTACATATCCCCGTAGGACCGGCTCCTATGACAAGAACCGTATCATCTCCGGAAATCTCCGAAATGCGTGCCGCCCAAAATCCCGTAGCCAGCACATCGCCTACAAAAAGCGCCTGTTCATCGTTCACCGAATCGGGAATGCGGTTCAATCCCCGGTCGGCATAAGGAACCCTGACATACTCCGCCTGACCGCCGTCAATACGGCATCCTAATGCCCAACCACCATTCACATCCGTACAGTTATTCACATATCCGTGTTGGCAGAAAAAACACTCACCGCAAAAAGTCTCAACATTGACGGTAACCCTGTCGCCTGGTTTGACCGAAGTAACACGACTCCCAACCTGTTCAACAACGCCCACCATTTCATGCCCTACCGTTATTCCCGGAACAGCACGCGGCACACTGCCATGTTTGATATGCAAATCACTGGTACAGATGCTACCAAGTGTCACGCGGACAATAGCGTCGCGAGAGTCCTTCAATTCGGGCTTTGGCTTGTCCAACAGACCGAATCTTCCATGTTCGATGTATGTATATGCAAGCATAATATCTTTCCTTAATAATCAGTTTCTGTTTTTTTGCGAATATAAACATAACATTTTGATAAAAGAGCAATAATAGATTTTTTTATAAACATCTCACGCCTATATAAGAATGGTTACATTTGCAGTTTCTGCTCTTCACTGAGATTAAACTACAAGAACGACAGGAGAGGCAAGGAATAAAATCATAACTCTATTTCATTGTCTATTAAACAAAAAGTTGAAGTAAATGAGTAATTTACCTCAGCTTTTTGTACCTTTGCTCACTATATATATATGTTTTAAAAACATGGATGAAAAATTAGTCGATAAAGAATATTTACTTGAGAAATTGCCCGGCAAGTACGGTTGGACATATACGATTATTCCTGAAATTAGGCCAGACCCCAATGCCCCGTTCAATTGGGTGAAAGTACGAGGAACAATTGACAGTTATCAAATTAAAGGTTACCGTTTAATGCCATCTGGGGATGTAATGCCATCTGGAAAGGGGGTTCTGTTTCTGGCTGTCAATGCTGAAATCCGCAAAAAGATACAGAAACAGGCAGGAGATTATGTCCACATTGTTTTATATCCAGACAATGAACCAATAGAAATCCCGAAAGAATTTTTGTTGTGCTTACAAGATGACATCGTAGCTTTGCAGTTTTTTAATTCGCTCATTGAAAGCGAACAATACAAATACATCAGGTGGATATATTCGGCAAAGGGGGAGCAGACCAGAGTTGACAGGATTGCCAAAACAGTAACCAAACTTGCAAACCGCAAGAAATTTGCAGACAAAGAATAATGATTACTATAAACCCAAATGCACAAGCTTCTATTTTAATAGATGAGCCTACAATAAGTGCTGGCGAAAAAATACTATCTTTCTTTTTTCTCGTCAGCACTATTTTTGTACTTTTGCAGTGAACAAAAGAGTTATTTTGAAAGCAATGCAAAGCAGAGCGCAGAAATGAGTACAAGTCATTACCTCAAATTCCATTAGCCACTCAAACTGCTTTTATTTGAGCAAGTTAGCTTTTCTTTCCAAGATTACAATAACAAAACCTTGGATTTTTATGCCAGTCCAATAAAAAACAAGACCACCTCCCTCTCTT
>OGCU01000157.1_pt1 | contig 48082 bp, 36 predicted proteins | sample 1570251 | NCBI WGS metagenome assembly OGCU01 (sample SAMEA2582182, study PRJEB24529) | metagenome | biome: Human gut stool | place: China | collected 2011
TTTATGTACAGATAAGGTAGTTGTATCAAAATTTATAGAGGGAAGAAGTTTTAACAGTTTATTAAAAGAAAAAGAGTTAAAGTATTCAGACCTTCTTCGAGTTTTTAAATATCACACTTTTTACATGTTTAAATTAGGGGTATTTCATGGAGATTTGCATCCAGGAAACATAATTTTAGGAGAAAATGGGGAGATAAACCTTATAGATTGCTCAACTATTGGAAGAGTAAAAATAAAATTAAGAGTGGGATTATTTTGGTTTTTTTATTATTTAAGTAGATATGATTATAATAAATCAGCTTTTTATTTAAATGAGATGTCAGAAAAAAAATTGAAAGAGGAAAACTATTTAAAATTTACAAAAAAGTTTAAAGTTCTTTATAGAGATTTTAAAAACTCCACAGTTTCTCAAGTTAGTTTAACAAAACGTATGATGGAAACAATAAAGTTAGCTATAAATTCTGGAATGGAGTTTGAAGAGGGAATGTTTCATATAATAAAAAGCTTAATGTATTTAGATGGAATGGTATTAAAATGTAATCCAAATGTAAATTTAATGGATGATATAAGAGAGTTTACAACTTTACTAGAAAAAGATATTTCATAAAAAATAAAAAAGAGATTTGGGCTATCAAATCTCTTTTTTTACTGTTCAATTAAACTATGGAAGAATCCCTCTTTAGCTTTTGAATTATGGTTTTTTAGTTCCTCTATTGCATTTTGAAGATTATCATTTAAAATTGATTCAATGATATTGATATGCTCTTTAATAGCATCAAATCTTCTAATTGGTGGTTGAGAACTTATATTTCTGATTCTCATATTATGTTCGTAAACATTTTCCATCATTTTAATAATAAAATTGTTATTACAATTTCTTAAAATTAATAGATGTAATTCATTGTCTAAAGTATCTAACTCCTTTTTCTCTTCAGGTGTTAAAGAATTTTTATTTGAAAAATCTAAAAATTTCTCTTTTAAACTTACTAAATCTTCTCTATTGATTTTATAGAAAGCCATTTCAAGAATAATTGGCTCTAAATTACTTCTAACTTGGAAAATATCGTTAATCTCTTTAAGCGAGATATTATTAACAAACATCCCTTTTCTTGGAACTATATTAATCCAGCCCTCTTGTTCAAGTCGATTAATAGCTTCTCTAACAGGAGTACGACTGACATTAAGTGATTTTGATAAGAAATCTTCATCAATTCTTTCATTTGCTTCTAATTTACCAGAAATAATTAACTCCTTTAACTCATCATAAGCTTTGTCTTTTAAACTTTTCATATATAACTCCCTATTTTTTTATATTAATAGTATATAATATTTTTTTAAAAAAACCAATATCAAATAAAAAAATGTTCTTTTAGTGAACGATTATATTTTTTTATGATTAAATTTATAAAAAAAAACTTGCTTTTTTCATTTAAATATAATATATTTGTAATATAATACTGATATATCACAGAATAAGGAGAAAAAAATGTTAACTAGAGAAGAGTTAAATTTACCAAAATATGGAGAGAAAGTAATTCAATTTGGAGAGGGAAATTTTTTAAGATGTTTCTTTGATTGGCAATTAGACATAATAAATAAAAATACAGACTTAAACGCTGGAGTAGCGGTAGTAAGACCAATTGATTTTGATGCAGTTCCACTATTAGATACTCAAGATGGATTATATACAGCAATAATTAGAGGAATAAATGAAAGTGGAGAAGTTGTTAAAGATTACACTGTAATCTCATCTATAAATAGAGAGATACCTATTTATAAAAACTTCCAAGAGTATTTACAACTAGCTCATAACCCAGAGATGAGATTTATTGTATCTAATACAACTGAAGCTGGAATAGCTTTTAGTGCAGAGGATAAATATGAGGATGCTCCTCAAAGTACATTCCCAGGAAAGTTAACAAGATTGATGCATGAAAGATTTGTAACTTTCAATGGAGATATGACTAAAGGATTTATTTTAATGCCATGTGAACTGATTGACTATAACGGTGAAGAGTTAAGAAAGATGGTTTTAAAATATGCTGATCTTTGGAACTTAGGAGAGAACTTTAAAAACTGGTTAATAAATGGAAATATCTGGTGTTCAACATTAGTTGATAGAATTGTTACAGGGTATCCAAGAGGAGAGAAAGAGGAGTTAACAAAAGAGTTAGGTTATGAGGATAACTTTATAACAACTGGAGAATACTTTTATCTATTTGTAATTCAAGGACCAAAAGATATATTAACAAGAGAGTTAAAGTTAGAGGGATTAAATCTAAATATCTTAATAGTTGACGATTTAAAACCATATAAAATGAGAAAAGTAGGAATATTAAATGGAGCACATACAGCTATGGTTCCAGTTTCATACCTATATGGAATAGATACAGTTAGAGAAGCTATGGAAAATGATGATATTAGAAACTTTATTGAATTAGCAATAGATGAGGAGATTATTCCAGCTTTAGATATGGATGAAAAGGAGTTAAAAGAGTTTAAAGATGCTGTAATCAATAGATTTAAAAACCCATATGTAAAACATATGCTAATGGATATTTCATTAAACTCAATGGCTAAATATAAATCTAGAATACTTCCACAAGTTTTAGAGACATACAAAAGAACAGGGAAACTACCTAAGAGACTTCTATTATCTTTAGCAGCTTTAATAAGATTCTATAAAGGTGTTAGAGAAAATGGAGATGTTATCCAGTTAAGAGATGATAGACATCATTTAGATATGTATGCAGATTTATGGCAAGAGAATAACTATGAAAACATAGTTAAATCTGTATTAGGATTAGAAAATCACTGGGATATGGACTTAAATTCAGTGGAGGGAATGACTGAGTTAGTGGCAAAATACTTAGAAAATATAGATAAAAACGGAGTGAAGAAAGCTTTAGAAGAGGTTAAGTAATGAAAGAGTTTATAAAGATAAACACAAGGGATAATGTAATTATCGCTTTAAAAAACTATAAAAAAGGTGAAACTATAACTTTAGATGGAGATAGTTTAACATTGTTAGAGGACGTTTCTAAAGGGCATAAAATTGCCCTTGGAAACATTGGAAAAGATGAGGATGTAATAAAATATGGAATGCCTATTGGTCACGCAACAACACCTATAAAAAAGGGCGAATGGATACATACTCATAATACAAAAACAAACTTAAAAGATCTTAATAACTACGTTTATACTCCAGAGTTTCAAGAGAGAGTTCTAGACTTAGAAAAAAGAAGTGTAGAAGTTTATAAAAGAAAAAATGGAGATGTAGGAATAAGAAATGAGTTATGGATTGTTCCAACAGTTGGATGTGTAAATGGAATTGCTCAATTGATAAAAGATGAGTTTTTAAATGAGATTGGAGATATTCAAATAGACAATATTAATATTTTAACTCATAACTATGGATGCTCACAACTTGGAGAGGACCATGTAAATACAAGAGTAATACTACAAAATACAGTTAAACATCCAAATGCTGGAGGAGTACTTGTTTTAGGGCTAGGGTGTGAAAATAATCAAATTGGTGAATTTGAAAAAACTTTAGGAGAGTACGATAAAGATAGAGTTAAGTTTTTAGTAACTCAAGATGTTGAAGATGAAGTTGAAGCTGGAAAAAATATACTTTTAAAGTTATATGAGAAGATGCTTCAAGATAAAAGAGAAAGCGCTAGTTTAAGTGAGATAAACTTTGGATTAGAGTGTGGTGGATCAGATGGGCTTTCTGGAATAACTGCAAATCCAATGTTAGGAGAGTTTTCAGATTATATTGTTGCTCAAGGTGGAACAACAGTTTTAACTGAGGTTCCAGAGATGTTTGGAGCAGAGACTCTTCTTATGAAAAGATGTAAAAATGAAGAGATCTTTAAAAAGTGTGTATCACTGATAAATGATTTCAAAGAGTATTTTATAAAAAATGACCAAGAGATATATGAAAATCCATCTCCAGGAAACAAAGCCGGTGGAATTACAACTTTAGAGGATAAATCTTTAGGATGTACTCAAAAGTCTGGAGTTTCACAAGTTATAGATGTGTTAAAGTATGGAGAGATTTTAAAAGAGAAAGGTTTAAATCTTTTAAGTGCTCCTGGAAATGATTCAGTTGCTACTACAGCTCTTGCAGCAGCAAAGTGTCATATGGTTTTATTTACAACTGGAAGAGGAAATCCATATGGAGGATATGTTCCAACTGTAAAAATCTCTACCAATAGTGAATTATACAATAAGAAAAGAAGATGGATAGATTTTGATGCAGGAAGATTAGTATCAGAAGATATCACAATGGATGAGCTACTAGAAGAGTTTGTGGAGTATATAATTGAAGTAATAAATGGAAAAAAAGTAAACAACGAACTAAACAGATTCCAAGAGATTGCAATCTTTAAATCTGGAGTTACGTTATAATCAACAGGGGGCATCAATGAAAAGAATTATCGGTTTTCTAACTCTAATCCTAGTGTTTTTAACAGGATGTGGTAAGGGTGAGGAAACATCAACAAAGAAAATAAAGTTAGCACATGCTTTGACAGAGAGTCATCCAGTGCATTTAGCAATGGTTAAATTTGCAGAGGAAGTAAATGAAAAAACAGATGGAAAGATTGAAGTTTTAATATTTCCAAATGGACAGCTAGGTGGAGAGAGAGAGATTACTGAGCTAATGCAAGCAGGAGCTATTGATATTATAAAAACTAATGCAGGACCATTAGAGAGTTTTGCAAAGGAGTATTCAGTTTTACCACTACCATACTTATTTAAAGATATGGATCACAATTTAAGAGTATTAAAATCACCAATTGGTGAGGAGATTCTAGCAGCAACAGAGGATAGAGGATTTATAGGACTAACATTTTATAACTCAGGAACAAGAAACTTTTACACAAAGAAGCCTGTTAGAAATACAAATGATTTAAAGGGAATGAAAATTAGAGTACAAACAAGTAAAACTATGGTAAGAATGACTAACCTTTTAGGAGGAAGTCCAACACCATTAAGTTTTGGAGAGATTTATACAGCATTACAACAAGGTGTAGTTGATGGAGCAGAGAATAACTTAATCTCTTATGCTGAGTCAAAACACTATGAAACAGCACCATATTTTACATTTGATGAGCACTCAATATCACCCGATGTATTGGTTATGAATACAAAAACTTGGAACAAATTATCAAATGATGAAAAAGCTATAGTAAAAACAGCAGCTTTAAACTCTTTTGACTATCAAAATGAGATATGGTCTGAAACAGAGGATAAGTTAATGGATTCTTTAAAAGATAAAGGCGTAGAGTTTTTCCAAGTGGACAAAACAGAGTTCGTAGAGAAAGTTCAACCTCTTTATGATGAAGTTACAAAAGACTCATTAATTAAAGATTATATTGAAAGAATAAGAAATTTTGAATAGTAGGAGAAAAAATGGACAAATTAAGAGGGTATATAAATAGAGTTATATTTATAGTAAGTGCACTACTATTAACAGTTATGGTAGCAACTGTAGCTTGGCAGGTAACATCGAGATATGTATTTAATTCGCCAAGTATTTTTACAGATGAACTTGCTAGATTTTTATTAATGTGGATAGGAATGCTTGGAACTACTTATGCTTTTGGTTCTAAAGCTCACCTTTCAATGGATTATCTGCATACTTTTTTAAAAGTAGATACAGTAAAAATTATAAAGATAATACTTCCAATATTAAGTATCATTTTTATGGGATTTGTTATGGTTTGGGGTGGAACGCTACTAACTTTAAATACAATGAAGCAACTATCGCCAGTATTATATGTTCCTATGGGAGTTGTATATTCAATACTTCCAATAACTGGAGTTATAAACATATTCTATTTCATAACTTATATAATAGATGAGTTAGCAGTAAAAAGGAGTGATAGATAGTGGGAGTTAATATAGGAATAGTAGCAATTGCACTATTTGCAAGTTTCTTTGTATTTTTAATTTTAGGACTTCAAGTGTCAGTGGGAATAGGATTAGCATCATTTATAGCAATACTTTTATCACTACCACTTGATATGACAATAATAGCATCAGCTCAAAAGATGATAACTGGACTAGATAACTTTGCGTTATTGGCAATACCATTTTTCATACTTTCAGGAAATATAATGAATAATGGTGGTATAGCAATAAAATTAGTTAACTTTGCTAAATTGATTGGGGGAAGGTTGCCAGGATCGTTAGCTCAGGTAAATATTTTAGGAAATATGTTATTTGGAGCTATATCTGGTTCAGCAGTTGCGGCAGAAGCAGCTATTGGAGGAACAATATACCCGCTACAGAAAAAAGAGGGATATGATCCAAAGTACTGTGCAGCAGTAAATATAACATCTTGTCCAACAGGACTACTTATTCCACCTAGTAATGTACTTATAGTATTTGCATTAGTTAGTGGTGGAACTTCTATTGGAGCTCTATTTATAGCTGGATATTTACCAGGAATAGTTATGGGATTAGGGATTATGATTTTAGCATATATATTTGCTAAAAAGAATAACTACCCTGTGGAACCAAAACCAGAGATGTCTTTGGTTATAAAAACAACTTTAGATGCACTACCAAGTTTACTTTTAATTATAGTTGTTATTGGGGGAATCATAAAAGGTGTATTTACAGCTACTGAGGGATCAGGAATTGCAGTAATATACACACTAGTTTTATCTTTAATCTATAAAAACTTAAATGCAAAAGTTATAAAAAAGATTTTAGATGAAACAATTAAGATGACGGGGATCATCATGTTTTTAATGGCAGCTTCAAGTATTATGTCTTGGGCTTTAGCGTACTCTCAAATTCCTCAGTATATAACAAATCTACTGCTTGGAATTTCAGATAATAAATATGTTATTTTACTCATCATAAATATGTTACTACTAGTTGTTGGAACATTTATGGATATGACACCAGCTGTGCTTATATTCACACCAATATTCCTACCTGTGGTAACATCTTTAGGAATGCATCCAGTACATTTTGGAATCTTAATGGTTTACAACCTTTGTATAGGACTTTGTACACCACCTGTTGGAAATGCACTATTCTTAGGTTGTGCCATTGCAGATTTGAAAATAGAGGAGATAATAAAAACGATTTTACCATACTTTATTGTAATGTTAATAGGACTTCTGCTAGTTACTTACATACCAGCAATAAGCTTATTCTTACCTAAAGTATTTGGATTGATATAAAACTAAAATGGAGGAGTTAAAGATGAAAAAGTTTATGTGTGAAGATTTTCTATTGAATAGTGATATAGCAAAGACACTGTATCATGATTATGCAAAAGATATGCCAATTTATGATTACCACTGTCATTTAAATCCAAAAGAGATATATGAGAACAAAAAATATAGATCTATAACTGAGATTTGGTTAGGTGGAGATCACTATAAATGGAGAGCAATGAGAAGTAATGGAGTTTCTGAGGACTATATTACTGGAGATAAAGAGGATAAAGAAAAGTTTATGAAATGGGCTGAAACAATGGATGAGTGTTATGGAAATCCACTGTTTCACTGGACTCACTTAGAGTTAAAAAAATTCTTTGGAATAGATACAATCCTTTCTAAAGAAACAGCTGAAGAGATTTGGGAAAAGACAAATGAGATGTTACAAAAAGATGAGTTTACAGCTAGAGAGTTAATAAAAAGAGCCAATGTAAAAGCACTTTGTACAACTGATGATCCATTAGATTCACTAGAGTATCATATAGCTTTAAAAAAGGATAATGATTTTGAAGTTGTTGTAAACCCAGCATTTAGACCGGATAAAGGGTTCAATATAGAGAAAGATGATTTCTTACCTTGGTTAGAGAAATTAGAAGGGTTACATGGAAAAGAGATTGATTCATTAGCTGAGTTTAAATTAGCTTTAGGAGAGAGAATAGACTTTTTCCACGAAGTAGGATGTAGAATATCAGATCATGCTTTAGATCCTGTTGTTTTTGTAATGGGAAGTGAGGATGAAGTGAACGCTATACTTAAGAAAAGAGTAGCTGGTGAAACTTTAACTTCAGAAGAGGCTAAGATGTTTAAAACAAATATTATGATGTTCTTAGGAAAAGAGTACAATAAAAGAGGTTGGGTAATGCAACTTCATATGGGAACTATTAGAAATAACTCAACTAGAATGTTTAAAAAACTAGGACCAGATACTGGATTTGATTGTATTGCAGACGATATCTTTGTGCACTCACTATCAAAGTTTTTAGATGCTTTAGATGATACAAATGAGTTACCAAAAACAATACTATATAATTTAAATCCTAGAGAGAACGAGACTTTAGGAACGTTAATAGGATGTTTCCAAGGAGGGGGAATTCCAGGAAAGATTCAATTAGGATCTGGATGGTGGTTCCTAGATCAAAAGGATGGAATGATAAAGCAGATGACAGCTTTAGCTAATTTAGGATTACTTTCAAGATTTGTTGGAATGCTAACAGATTCTAGAAGTTTCCTATCTTATACAAGACATGAGTATTTCAGAAGAATACTTTGTAACCTACTAGGGGAGTGGGTAGAAAATGGAGAGATTCCAAATGATGTAGATAAATTGGGGAAAATGGTTCAAAATATATGTTATAACAATATTGAGAACTATATAGTGAAATAATAGATAAAGGATGGAGAAACTACTTTTAGTTTCTCCATTTTTGTAATCTCAATTAATCTTACATTAGAAATATGGTATACTTTATAGTATAAAGTTAAAATATAAGTTTTTATGGGGGATATATGAAATATGAATTTATAAGTAATACTAACTTAGAAAATAATGGAAATTTATATAGATATATAGAAAATGGATTTAAAAAAGCTAAAAGTTTCTGTTTCTCTGTGGCATTTATTAACTTTGCAGGAGTACAAATAATTTTAGATATTTTGAAAAAAAGTGAAAAACATAATATAAAAGGTAAAATTTTAACAACAAACTATCTTCATTTTACAGAACTGAAATCTATAGAGTTTTTAAAAAGATTTAAAAATATAGAGGTTAAATTTTTTGATAGTGACAAGATGGAAGGATTTCATACTAAAGGATATATCTTTGAGTATGATGATTGCTATAAAGCTATAATAGGTTCTTCTAACCTTACTAAAAGTGGGCTTAAAAGTAATATTGAATGGAATACAGCAGTTACTACAGAAAAAAATAGTGACTTCATAAAAGGGGTTTTAAATGAGTTTAATTACCTTTGGGAAAAAGGTGTTGAAAATGTAAATCCATATATAGTTTCATATGTAAAAAAAGAGGAGATAGTTGTAAGAAAAAAAGTTAGAGATGAATATTTTTTAGCAGCAGAGGACCATGAGTTTGGGATCTATAAAGAGTCGGATATAAAACCAAATTATATGCAAGAGATAGCTTTAAAAAATTTAGAAACAACTAGAATGTATGGGGAGAAAAGAGCTCTTTGTATTGCAGCAACAGGAACAGGAAAAACATATTTAGGGGCTTTTGATGTAAAGGCATTTAAAGCTAAGAAAATGCTTTTTATAGTTCACAATGAAGATATCTTAAAATCTGCTATGGAAACTTTTAAAAATATTCTGCCTGAAAAAACTATGGGGTTTTTTACAGGAAATATAAAAAATGTGGATAGAGATTATATTTTTGCCACAATACAAAGCTTAAATAATAGATACCAAGAGTTTAATGAGTATGAGTTTGATTATATAATAGTTGATGAAGCCCATCATATAACTGCTAAAAGTTATGAAAAGGTTATAAATTACTTTAAACCAAAGTTTTTACTAGGACTAACAGCTACCCCTGAAAGATGTGATGGTGGAAATATATATGAGATTTTCCATATGAATGTCCCTGTGGAAATTCGTTTGCAAGAGGCTTTAGATAGAGAGCTTGTAACACCATTTCATTATTATGGAGTAAAGGATATATCAGATGTAAATTTAGAAGGAATAGATTTAAATGATATTGCTGCAGTGACTAAAGCTTTAAATTTGGAAAAAAGAGTGGATTTTATTATAGAGAAGATGAATTTTTATGGATATAGTGGAGAGAGAAGAAAAACTATAGGGTTCTGCGTCTCTATTGAGCACTGTGAATACATGACTAAAGAGTTTTTAAAAAAAGGGATAAAAGCAGCAACTATAACAGGAAATCATGGAAAAGATTTAAGAGAAGATATAATAAAAAAATTCAAAGATACACAGGATTTAGAAGTTATATTTACAGTTAATATTTTTAATGAAGGAATAGATATTCCGTGTATAAATAGTATTTTAATGCTAAGACCAACAGCTTCACCAATTATATTTACACAGCAGTTGGGAAGAGGGCTAAGACACTATGAAAACAAGGAGTTTTTAACAGTTATAGATTTTATAGGAAACCATTCTAGAGCTTTTTTAATTGCATTGGCACTTATGGGAAGAAAAGGTTATGATAAAGAGAGTATAAAAATAGCTGTAAAAAGAGATTTTGATAATCTTTCTAAATCTATTCATGTGAAGATGGAAGAGATTTGTAAACAAGAGATATTGAAACAACTAGATAATGAAAATTTTAATAGTTTAAAGTATTTAAAAGCTGAGTATGATGAGTTTAAAGATTATCTAAAGGGAAAAATTCCAAGACCATTAGATTTTATTGAGTATGAGGATGCTCCTAATTTTTATAAATATGTAAGACTTCAAAAATCATATTTAGATTTTCTAGATAAAGTAAAGGATAATCTATTTTCATTAAATGAAAAAGAAAGAGTGGTTATTCGTGAGATAGAGAGATTTTTACCTATAAAAAGAGTGTATGAGTTTGCAATAATTCGTGAGTTAATAGCAAAGGATAAAAAATTATCAAAAAGTAATATTTTAGGAGTAGTTGGAAAATATATTGAGATATCTGATATTAATCATACTGTCGATAATATAGACCATGCTATGAGATATTTAAATGGAGATTATTATGATTCACAAGATTTGAAAAGATGTGGAAAACTTTTTCAAGTTTTTGGTGAAACTATAGAGAAAACAGAGTTATTAAATGAAGTTTTAAAAAATAAAGATATAAAAGATTATATTTTAGAGGTTTTAGATTATGGACTTTTAAAATATAAAGAAAGTTTTGGAACAGAGGATTATGGTTTTCCATTTTTAAAGTTGTATGAAAACTATTTTATGAAAGATGTCGCATTAATTTGTAACTATCAAATGAAGCATAGTTCTGTTAGAGGAACTGGTTTATTTACAAATGGAAATAATTATTTTTTATTTGTAGACTTACATAAAGAGGCAGATATTAAAGAGAGTATAAAATATAATGATAAAATATTGGATAGATATCATTTTCAGTGGGAAAGTCCAAATACCACAAGAGTTGGAAGTGAAAGAGGACAAAATATAGTTAAAAATATAGAATATGGTATTAATTTACATATTTTTGTAAGAAAATATAAAGAGGTTGATGGTGTAGTTCAACCATATATCTATATAGGAAAAGGGGATTGCGTAGATTATAAGAACGAAAAACCTATAACTACAACTTTAAAGTTAGAGAATCCACTTTCTAAAGAGATATATATTGAACTTACTGAAAGAGTAGAAAAAGTGCTACAAGTAGCAGAAGTAGGAGAGGAAAAAAGAGAGTTGATCTAAGGAGGAATTAAGTTGAAAGATGATGTAATTATTAATAAAATTGAAACTATAAAAAGATGTATAAAGAGAATAGAAGAGGAGTACGCAAATATACCTAGTAATCTAGAAAATTATACAAAACAAGATTCTATAATTTTAAATTTACAAAGAATGTGTGAAGCAACATTAGATTTAGGGCTTCATTACATAAAAATAAAGAAATTAGAAATTCCTCAAACAAGCAAAAAGATATTTGAGGTTTTAGAAAAAAATGGAGTTATTGATAAAAAAACATCAATAAATATGGGAAAAATTATAGAGATAAAAAATATAGCTGTTAGTGATAATCAAAATTTAAATATGGATATTTTACAAGAAATAGTAGAAAAAAATTTAGATGAATTTATATATATTGCTAAAAGAATAGAGAATATTGAGTAGGAGAAATTAATGAAAAAAATTATTGAGGTAGTAGGAGCTATTTTAGAAAATCCAAATGGTGATATATTTTGTGCTATGAGGCCAAAGGATAAAACTTTCCCAGGGATGTGGGAGTTCCCAGGTGGTAAGATTGAAGAGGGAGAGGAACCTAAAAGAGCTTTAGAAAGAGAAATCAAAGAGGAGTTAAATATAGATATAAGAGCAGATAAACTTTTTGATGAAGTTCAAAAAGAATATGAAGAGTTTGTTATAAAATTATCTACATATAGCTGCACAGTTTTAGATTTCTCAGATTTTAAATTGGTGGAACATCAAGAGTTTAAGTGGATGAAAAAAGAGTTGTTAATGACTTTAAATTGGGTTCCAACAGATATTCCAACTGTAGAGAAGTTAGTGAATTTAAATAAGAGTAAAAAAATCACTTAAAACATTACCAGAGTTAAAAGCAGATTTAGAAAGTTTTTATGTAAATAAACTTGTAATAGATGAGTTGATTTTAAAAGTTGATAAAGAAAGAAGAAAAAAGAGCTAGAAGATTAGCTCTTTTTTGTTTGAAATTTTTAATATTGAGTTAGTATTTTTTTCTAGAAATTGCATGTTGAAATTGTGGTAAGTAATCCCAGTTTTCTCTAATAATTTCATCAAACATTGTTTTTACTTGATTTCCACTATTAACAAGAGGGTTTAAAGTTAGTGCATGTAAAGCTTTTTGATAATTTCCAGTAACAGCAGCTTCAATTGTCATTTCTTCAAAAGATTTCATAAGTTGAAGTATTCCTCTTGCTTCTACAGGCATTGGATCTTGTGGGAATGGTTTTATTCCATCTTTATAAACTCTAGCAGTAACTTCAACAGCACAATTATCTGGTAAGCAGTCGATAATACCATTATTTTTAGTAGATACAACAATTACAGTTCCCTTATCGTTATAGATTGAATTTATAAGTTCACAAGCTGCATCAGAATAATATTGACCTCCTCTTTGTTCTAATTGTTTAGGTTTTATATTTAATTCAGGATCTTTATAAAGTTCAAACAGTTCATTTTCAACTACTTTAACTTGTTCTCCTCTAGTTCCTTTTCCAGATTTAATATCTGATATTTGAGCTCGAAGCATTTCATCAGTCATATAATAATATCTATGATATCCACAAGGAATCATTCCTAAATCAAGAATTTGTTCTCTTAGCCAAGGTTCTTTAGTTCTTAAATTAGCAGGTGTATTTTCAATATCTGCTAAAACACCAGCAACCGCCTCTTTTGTTTTATCAATACCGTTATGTAAAACTTTTCTTCCCCAGAAGAAATGATTTAATCCTCCACAAATTAATTCAATCTCTTCATCTTTAGCTTTTAAGGCATCAACAACAGATTTTCTAACACCGATAGGTACATTACAAAGCCCTGCTATTTTTATATTAGGATAATATTTAATAACTGATTCAGTAACCATACCACTTGGATTTGTAAAGTTTACAAGCCAAGCATTTGGGCAAAGCTCAGTCATATCTTTACAGATATCTAAAATTACAGGAATTGTTCTTAAAGCTTTTGTAAATCCACCAGCCCCATTTGTTTCTTGTCCAATCATTCCATATCTTAAAGGAATTCTTTCATCTCTTATTCTTGCTTCTAATAGACCTACTCTAAACTGTGTTGTAACAAAGTCAGCATCCTTTAAAGCTTCTCTTCTATCTAGTGTTAAATGAATTTGAAATTTATCTTTAAGTCCAGCCTTTTCCACCATTCTTTTGGCTAGATTACCTACAATTTCTAACTTTTCTTTTCCTTCTTCGATATCAACTAACCAAAGTTCTGAAACGGGTAGTTCATTATATCTTTTTATGAAACCTTCTATAATTTCAGGAGTATAAGATGATCCTCCCCCAATAGTAACTATTTTCAATTTTTTATTCATATCATTCCCTCCAAGTCTATTTTTTAATTTTATAAATTTCAATTAATTCATGTATTAACTCTCTAGCTAAAATAGATGTCATTAAGTGATCTTGAGCATGTACCATTAATAAACCTAGTTCAACTTTATTACCATCAGCCTCATTACAAATAAGTTCAGTTTGAACTTCATGAGCCATTAATGAATATTTTTTAGCTTCATTTAAAAGTTCTTCTGCTTTCTCAAACTCTCCATTTTTAGCATATTTTAGAGCTTCAAAAGATAAACTTCTGCTTTCTCCAGCATTTCCAACTAATCCCATAGCAGCCATTTCTAAATCCATAATATTTTTCCTCCTATATTATTTCAAACTCTCCAGATGTCTCATCAGAAGAGTTGTTTTGTTTTGATTCTTCTTCAATAGCCCACTCTTCTTTAACTTTTTGAGCATCGTAAATTTTAAAGAAAGGATAGTAAATAAAACAAGATATAACAACAACTAATGTACCGATAATAGCTCCAGATACATGACCACCTGTTACTAAAAATCCATAAATAGGAGCTGGTAAAGTCCAAGGAACATTAATACCATTAGTTAGAGCAATAATTCCAAATTTCATTCCAAAGTATGTTATTGTTGTAGTAACTAGCGGTGCAACAATAAATGGAATTATTAAAATGGGATTCATAACTATAGGAGTACCAAAAATAATGGGTTCATTTATATTAAAAATACCAGGTCCTAGTGACATCTTACCAATTTCCTTAAGTTGTTTACTTTTAGCGAAAAATGCCATAAAGAAAGTTAAACCTAAAGTTAAACCAGAACCACCTAGTTTAGAAGCTAAGAAAACAAAACTACTTCCAGATATATTTGGAATAACTTCTCCTGCTTGAAAAGCTATTCTGTTTTGATCCATCATACCTAACCAAATAGGTGTCATAACAGAACCAACTATATTAGGACCATGTAATCCCATAGACCAAAGAAGTTGAGCAGCTAAAACAGCGAGTAAAGTTCCGATGAAAGAGCCTCCTAAAAGTGTTAAAGGTTTTCCAATAACAGTAAGAATAAAATTATGAATATGCTCAAATGAAGTAATTTCAAATATAATTCTAACTGTCAATGCCAATAAAACAACTAACATAGCAGGAATAAGAGCTGAAAAGGATTTACTAACTGCAGGTGGAACAGAGTCTGGCATTTTTATAACTAAATTTTTATCAACAGCGAATTTAACAATTTCAGTTGTAGATAAACCAGTTATAATAGCTACAAAAATTCCTCTACTTCCAATTAAACCGAGATCAATACCTTTAACATTTAAAAGAATGTCATTGTGTGAATATGCAATATTAAAAGGTGTTAATAATAAAAATGCAGTTAAAGATATTGCAGCACAAGAAAGAGGATCAACCTTTTTTCTTTCAGCTAATCTGTAAGCTACTCCAATAGCAATAAACAGTGCCATAATATCAAAAGTAACCTGAACAGGATATAAAATTCTAGCTTTCCAAAGAGGACCAAAAATGCTAGTCATAAACTCTGGGTATCCTGGAATTGGTAAAAAACCAAAAATTAAAAATACAGATCCAACTATTAAAAGAGGCATAGATAGTGTTAATCCATCTCTAACAGATTGAATATGTGTTTGTGATGAGATTTTCATTGCTATAGGTAAGAAATTTTTTTCCAAAAAATTGTTTAAACGATCCATTGCTGACATAAAATATACCTCCTTTTATTAATTTAAATAACTTAATGCATTTTCAAGAACCTTTTTTCCATTCATAGTACCATAATCAACCATATTAATAACTTCAACTCTCTTATTATGATTTTTTGCAATTTGATTAAGTTCATCTTGTTTGAATCTAACTTGTGGACCCAACAGAAAGATATCGTATGTAGAAAGTTTTTCAAGAAATTTTTCAACAGGACAAGCTTCAATTTCTACTTCAATTCCTTTTTCTTTAGCAGAATTTTTCATTTTAGTTACAAGTAAACTAGTAGACATTCCAGCAGCACAAAGTAATAATATTTTTTTCATAAACACCCCTCCAAAATTTTATTTGAAATTTTATTGATACAATGATACGATAATAAAAAACTAATGTCAAATTCCATACAAAAAGTTATATTTTTCGTTAAAAACAACTGAAATTAGGGGAAAAACATTGTAAATATACTATTTGAAATTTAAAAAATGTAATTTTCGTTGATTTTATATTAATAAAAGGGGGAATATTTTATGAAAAATAAATATTTTTTAGAATTTTCGTCACAACTGTTGAAAGAAGAAAAAAGTATTTTAAAACTTTTTATAGAAAAGTACTTAAAAAAAGAAAAAATGGAATTTAAATTAGATGACTTAGAAATACCTAAGCTTAGAAATTGTAAAAAAAATTATATAGAAAGATTAGGAAAAAAAGGAGTTTTTTTTATAGATGGGGATATAGAAAGGACTTATTGTCCATTTTTTAGTTTTTTATCTTTTAATGAAGATTTAGTTAAGGTTCAATTTAATGAAAAATTTATAGAATACATAATAAATAAAGAAAAAATTTTTAAATATTCTCTAAAAGAGGTTTTATATTTAAAAAATAGCTTTTCAATAGAGTTTTTTTATAAGATTTTAAAAGAAAATATATTGAAAAATAGTTTAAAAATAGAGCTAGAAAAGTTTAAAGAGATTGTAACAATAGAATCATATTCAAGATTATATGATTTAAAAAGATTTGTATTAATGCCTTTGGTAGAAGATATTAATAAAAATACAGATTTTAAAATAGAGGTTTCTTTGAATAAAGAAAATGGAGTATGGGAAATAGAATTTTTAATAAAAAATGAAAAAGTAGATCGTATAAAAAATTATACAAAATTATTTATAAAGCTTTATAAAAATCATATTATTGATAAAAAAAAGGTAGCATTACTGATATTTAATGCAATTAATTTACATAGTTATGATTATGTAAAATCAAAAATTTTATTTGCAATAAAGAATAAGAAGAAATATAGTTTAAATTTTGATAAACTTTTAGAAAACGTTTTATGTGATAAAATAGGGGAGTTTTATATTCTTTTAAAGAGTTATGAAGTTCAGGCAGAAAACATTGATATGTTTAGAAAGGCTATTCATAGAGAGATTCATCCATTAGATTTTCCAGAAATTAGTACTTTAGAATATAATACAAATTTAGCAAAACAATTATATTCATTAAAACCAAAAGAAATATTAACTTTAACAAGTGAAAATTTAAAGTTAGAGTTATTATTTAATCCAGAAGATGTATCAAAAGTAGATATTTATAAAAAATATATAAAATAAAAAGGTATACTCCCCAGTATACCTTTTTTCTTATTACATAATATCGTTTAATCTATAGTTAATAAGATCTATCTTGGACCCATCCAAAAATTCATTTAATCTTTCTAAGTGAGAGAGTAAACTCTCTTTACTTGGTCCACCTAAGGACTTTCTTTTTTCAACACAATTTTTAATAGCTATTGTTTCATATATATCCCCGTTAAAAATATATGAAAACTCTCTGTATTTTTCAAGTGATAAAGTTTCTAAATTTAACCCATTATCAATACAGTAACTAACAATTTCCCCAGTTATTTTATAAGCTTCTCTAAAACTCATTCCTTTAACAGTTAGGTAGTCTGCAACGTCAGTGGCATTGATAAATCCATCGTTACAAGCTAAAAGTAAAACCTCATCCTTTACCTTTAACGTCTTAACCATCCCAACAAATACTTGTAAACATCCCTTCACAGTGTCTACAGCATCAAAGAAAACTTCTTTATCCTCTTGCATATCTTTGTTGTATGCTAAAGGAATCCCCTTCATAGTTGTTAAAAGTGCCATTAAATCCCCATAAACTCTACCAGTTTTCCCCCTAACTAGTTCAGCTGCATCAGGATTTTTCTTTTGCGGCATTATGCTACTTCCAGTTGAAAAAGCATCACTTAATTCAATATATCCAAAGTCATTTGAAGTATAGATAATAATCTCTTCAGAGAACCTTGAAAGATGCATCATAACAATTGAAAGAGCAGACATAATCTCAATTAAGTAGTCTCTATCACTAACTCCATCTAAAGAGTTTAAAGTTGGACCTTTAAATCCTAAAGTATGAGCAGTAAATTCCCTATCAATAGGATAGGTTGTACCAGCTAGAGCTGCACATCCAAGAGGTGAGTAATCAAGTAGTTCAAAAGCGTTATTTAAACGTATAAAGTCTCTTTTAAACATCTCAGAATATGCAAACATATAGTGTCCAAATGATATTGGTTGAGCCTTTTGAAGATGAGTAAACCCAGGCATATATGTTTCTAAATGGTCTTTTCCTAAGTTAGTAGTAACCTCAATTAGTTCAATTAAATAGGACTGGATTTTTTTTACCTCATCCTTTGTAAAAAGCCTCATATCTACAGCTACCTGATCATTTCTACTACGTCCAGTGTGAAGTTTTTTTCCCACATCACCAATTCTATCAATAAGAATTTTTTCAATATTCATATGAATATCTTCATAAGTTGTAGAGAAAGTAATCTTTCCATTTTCAATATCCTCTAGAATTTCTAAAAGAGTTTTTTCAATAAGGTCCCCATCCTCTTTTGAAATAATCCCCATTTTAGAAAGACCTCTCACATGGGCGATACTACCCATAATGTCGTATCTATATAACCTTTGATCAAAGTGAATAGAGGAGTGAAAATCTAGGATTAGTTCACTTGCTGCTTCTTTAAATCTTCCTGAAAAGTACTGCATTTGTCATCTCCTTTATAGAATCTATTTTTAGTAAAGATTTTTATTCCTATTAAAACTGCAATTTGTGAAATTATTGCAAAAAGGATTAACGAACTATTTTGTGTAAATCCACCGATTAAAAATACCGATATAGCTAAAATAGCATTTACTATAGCATATGGAGTTTGAGTTTTTACGTGATTTATATGATCACATCCAGCTCCTGCTGATGAAAGTATAGTTGTATCTGAAATTGGTGAAACATGGTCTCCAAAAAGTCCACCTGAAAGTATAGCTCCAATTGTCACATAAAGTGGAGCATTAAAAGTAACAGCCATAGGTATAACTAGTGGTACCATAATACTGTATGTTCCCCAAGAACTACCAGTTGAAAAGGAGATAACAGCACCAAATATAAAAGCAATAGCTGGAATAAATCCAGAATTAATATCTAAAGTTTTTAAAAATCCAATTAAGAATTGATCAGCTCCAAGGTCTTTATTAATAACACCTAAAGACCAAGCTAAAATTAGAATTATAACAATCTCACTCATTTTTTTCATGCCATTCAGATAGATAGAAAATATCTCTTTAAATGTTTTACTTTTATAAAAAAGCATAAGTCCCATTAAAACAAGGGCTGCATACAGATAACCACTTGTTAGAGCTGCTCTAAAAGCACTTCCTGAAACTCTAGAAGTTATAAAAGAAACACCAAGCATTGAAAATAGAGTTCCTAAAAGAACTAGTATTGGCACCCAAACAAAAGATCCTTTAGCATTTTCTACATGATATTTTGAGTTATCTATTTCAAAAGAACTTTCATCAATTGGGTTATTTTCAAAAGTTCTCATAGGTCCAAAATCTAGCTTTAGTAGTGTTAAAGCTGGAATAATAGTCAGTGCTAATATTGGATAAACGTTAAAAGGAATAGATTTTATGAAGCTTTCATAGTCTGAAAGAGACAGATTTAAAAGCTCAAACTCCTTTTGTAAAAGTCCTATGATAAAAACTCCCCATCCAATAAAAGGGACTAAAACAGCCACAGGTGATGATGTAGAATCTAGTATAAAAGCTAGTTTCTCCTTAGAAAGCTTTAATCTTTTAAAAAATGGACTAAAGATTGGTCCAACAATTAACGGTGTTCCTAAGTCAGAGAAAAATATCATAATCCCTGTAAAATAAGCTAAAAGTTGAGCCTTAGTTTTAGAATTTATAGAGTTTTTAAAACTCTCAGCAAAAGCGTAAGCTCCACCAGACATCATCATAAGCTCAATAAATCCACCAATAAAAATCATAAGTACAATAACTCCAGCGTTATAACTATCTGTAAGTTGATTGATAAAATATTTTCCCACTAGAACCTTTGTAGTCTCTAGAGGATTGTAACCATTTAAAATGAAAATACCACAAAATACACTGGAAAAAAGTGACAAAACTACATTTTTAGTTTTGATAGACAAAAAAACTGCAATTAAAATTGGAATTATAGATAATACCCCATATGAAACCATTTAAATCCTCCCTAAATTAGTAAAAAATTACTACCCCAAAAGAAAAGGCATACCAAAGAATGGTATGCCCTAGAGAACTTAATTAAAGTTAATAAGCGTATTGTTATGGCAGCGTCACAATACTTAATTCACAGGGTCATAACATCATCGCCGTCGGCCTTAGGCTCCGTATATGGAAGTGAACTAACCTCTATTTGTTTTTGTTAAGAGTGAGTATACAACATTTTAATAAAAAATGTCAAACTATTTTGAAAAAATATTTTATTGTAGCTTTATTAAAACTCCAATAATCATGAAAATTGAACCTAAAAGGAAAAGAATTCCTTGGAACTTTATTTGAAGTTTAGCCCAAACTCCCCACTCAATTTTAGCTATTCCTAAAATAGCCATTAAGATACCAGATGTTGGTACAAACATATTTGTAAATCCATCTCCAAGTTGGAAAGCTAGTACTGCAACTTGTCTAGGAACACCAACTAAATCTGAAAGTGGTGCCATAATTGGCATTGTTAAAGCTGCTTGTCCAGAACCTGATACAACGAAGAAGTTGAATACAGATTGGAAGAAGTACATAGCAACTGCAGATATAGAAGCGTGTAATCCACCTAGAATCCCAGCAACAGCATTTAAGATAGTATTTAAAACGGTAGGAGTTCCAGCGTCTACTCCACCTAAAACTAATACAATACCTTTGGCCATTCCAACTACTAGAGCTGCTCCAATAAGGTCCTCTGCACCTTTTCTAAAAGAGATAGCAATATCATTAACTGTCATATCATTTAATTTAAAGATAACTCCAATAATTCCAGAAACAATACCCATAATAGTGAACTGTGCAGCTATTTCAGGTAAGTAGTATCCATGGAAAACAACTCCCCAAACAATCCAAGACATTCCTAAGAATATTGTTAAAAATACAAGTTTATGTCCAAATTTAAACTCTAAGTCCTCTGCTTCATCGGCTTTAAAGTCATCTCTAAAGAATTTATCAGTTTCATAGGATATTGATAATTCAGGATTAGCTTTAACTTTTTTAGCATATCTCATAGTATAGATAATTCCAAAAGCTGTAAAGAATATCCACATAACTATTCTAAACATAGCTCCAGAAAGTACAGGAACTCCAGCAACTCCTTGAGCGATAGCCACACTAAAAGGGTTCATCCAAGATGTAGCAAATCCAATTTGAGTTGATATATAGCACATAAAAATACCGGTGATAGAGTCATATCCCATACCAACAACTATAGGTATAAGAATCATAGCAAAAGGAATAGCTTCCTCTCCCATACCAAATACAGCTCCACCTAAAGAGAATAGAAGGAAAACAAGAGGTATAAGTAGCGCCTCAGATCCTTTAGTCTTTTTAATCATATTAAGTATTCCAGCTTCAACAGCTTTAGTTTTTAAAATAATACCAAAAGCTCCACCAGTGATAAGGATAAATGCGATAATACCAACAGCAGTTCCCCATTTATCTCCACTAACAAGACCTTCAAAGATATAGTTAGTAACACTCATATCTCCGCCAGCAGCAAATATAGGAATACCTTTAGTAAGTGGCTGTCCTAAATCATTTAATGCATATTTAAAACTTCCTGGAACAGGAACTGTTCTAGTTTTCATACCAGCTTCAGTAGCGTATTGAATTTTTTCCATGATAAAGCTACCAACTGGAATAATGTAAGTAAGAATTGCAGCAAAGACAACTACAAAAAAGATAATGACATACGTATCAGGTATTCTGATTTTTTTCTTCATTTGTTTCCTCCTAAAAAATTATGCTTCGCCTAGAGAAGTAATATATATTCCAAAAAAAAAGACATACCAAGTGGTATGCCTAAATAGCTTAAATTATCTTACTTAAAAATTTTAAATATGAATTAATAAGCGTATTGTTATGGCAGCATCACAACACAAATATATTACAAACATCTTCGCCATCGGCCTTAGGCTCCGTTTTACTAAGAACAGTATACTATAAATTTAGGCAAAGTGTCAATTGTAAAAACTTTGTAAATCTGTCTTAAAAATTAGTACTAAAGTCTTTTAATTTATTAAAGTTCTTTTACAATAGACAATAGTACTAAAAAAATGTAAAAAAACTATTGTATTTTAATTTTAGATGTGTTATTATTCTTGAAAATAAAAAATAATTTTCAAAAGGGACGGTGAAGAACTATGAGTAACGAAAGAGGTAATTGGGGATCAAGTGTTGGATTTGTTTTAGCGGCGGCAGGATCAGCTATAGGGCTTGGAAATTTATGGAAGTTTCCTTACTTAGCAGGAAAGAATGGAGGAGGAGCATTTGTAATTGTCTATTTATCTCTAATAGTAATACTAGGTTTTTCTCTTATGTTAGGTGAGATGGCAATAGGTAGAAGAGGAAAGTCTGATGCCTTTGGTTCATATAATAATATTAAAAAAGGTTGGGGATTCATTGGAATCTTTGGAATTTTATGTTGTTTTATTATCTATTCATACTACGTTGTAATCGCTGGATGGATTGTAAAATATATTGGTATGTTTATTAGAGGTGGACTTACAGAGGACCCAGTAACAACATTTGGGAATTTTATCTCTTCTGGAACTTCACCAATTATATATAGCTTTGTTATTGTTGTAGTAACGGCATTAATCGTTTTAAAAGGTGTATCTGGTGGAATTGAAAAAGCAAGTAAAATAATGATGCCAATTCTGTTTGTATTTATGTTGATCATAGTTGCAAGATCAGTAACTCTTCCAAATGCAATGGAAGGAATTAAATATTTCCTAAAACCTGATTTCTCACAGATTACTCCTACTGTTGTAATAGCAGCTTTAGGACAGGTTTTCTTCTCACTAAGTTTAGGTATGGGTGCTATGATAACTTATGGTAGTTACCTTCCAAAGGATACTAACCTAGTTAAAAGTGCTCTTTGTATACCTGTGCTAGATACACTAATAGCTTTACTTGCAGGACTTGCTATCCTTCCAGCAGTATTTTCATTTGGACTTGAGCCAACAGCTGGACCAGGATTAATCTTTATAACTTTACCAAAAGTATTTGCATCAATGCCAATGGGTAATCTATTTGGAATTATTTTCTTCGTATTAGTACTGTTTGCAGCTCTTACATCAACTATCTCATTATTAGAGGTTGTTGTATCATTTGTTGTGGATCAGATGAAGTTAGATAGAAAGAAAGCTACAATTTTAGTAAGTGGTTTAATTGCTGCCTTTGCAATTCCAAACTCACACTCTTTTGGACCTTTAGCAGAGTTAAAAGTGTTCTTTGGATTAAACTTCTTTGATTTCTTAGGATACTTAACAGATAATATTCTATTACCAATGGGTGGATTACTTCTTTGTGTATTCGTTGGATTTATCTGGGATAAAGAGGATATTAAAAGAGAGATTACAAATGATGGTGAAGTAGCATTCCCATTATTCTCAGTATGGATGATAGGAGTTAAATACTTAGGTATTCAGCTTTTAGCACTAATTTTACTTCAAGCAGTTGGAGTTGTAGGAAGCGCTTTAAGTTTCTCACTAGCAGCTATATTTATGCTTCAAATCTTCTTTGATGTACTTGAAAATAGAAGAAAAGTAAAAACAGCCTAATATTTTTCCTAAAATATATATTAAAGTGAATTAGTGGAAAGCACAGATTAAATTCTGTGCTTTTTGCTTTTTAAAAATTACAAGGAAAACAAAAAAATATTTGTAGAATATATTATATAGAGATTTTTTTCTTTTTATAATTTAAATTAAGGAGAGTGTTGAAATGGAAAAAAATATTAAACCAATTGATAAAACATTTATGGTAGGAAAATGGATGCCTTCAGATCAAGAAACATTAGTTGCTTGGATGAAAAAAATTATGGAAAAGGCAGATAAGCAAACTGGACCACTATTACCTGTTATTGAAAATTTTAAAAATTTTATTGAAACAAATCCAAAAGCTTATATGTTTTTTACTCAAATGTTTGATCAAGTTGCAAAAAGTAAAACAAAATCACCATCTAATTTACCTCAAGTTCGTGATTATCAGCATATGTTATCTCTTTTCAATGTAATTATGACTCATTCTCCAGAGTTTGATGAAACTGGACTTGTAGGTTTTCCTTTTAACGCTATCTTAGATTGGTCTATGGCTACAACTGGTGGTTGGGCAGGATTTTTAGATGAAAAGATTAACTCACATCTTAAAACTATTTTAGATGAGTGGGCTATATATCTTTCTTCACCAGAAAGTACTCATGTTTTAAATGATGATCCTAAAACAGGTTGGTTTGGAGAAGATGCTAAAAAAGCAATGCCAACATTTGTTGATGACTTTATTTGTGATCCAAATTTACCTCACCATGGTTTCACATCATGGGATGACTTTTTCACACGTCGTTTCAGAGAGGGAGTTAGACCGATTGCTATGCCTGAAGATGATTCTATTGTTATAAATGCATGTGAATCTGCTCCATACAGAGTAGTTAATAATGTTCAACTGTATGATAAGTTTTGGATAAAGGCACAACCTTATGCATTAAAATTTATGTTAGATAACGATCCGTTGACTGAAAACTTTGTTGGTGGAACTGTTTATCAAGCATTTTTAAGTGCTCTTAGCTACCATCGTTGGCATGCACCAATTTCTGGAAAAGTTGTAAAAACAAAAGTTATTGATGGAACATATTATTCTCAAGCACTTAGTGTAGGACTTGATCCAGCAGGACCAAATGAATCACAAGGTTATATCTGTGAAGTTGCAACACGTGCTTTAATTTTTATTGAAGCGGATAATCCAGATATAGGTTTATTCTGTTTTATGGCTGTTGGAATGGCTGAAGTTTCAACATGTGACGTACGTGTTTTTGAAGGACAACATATTACAAAAGGTCAAGAGTTAGGAATGTTCCACTTTGGTGGATCAACTCATTGTCTATTCTTTGGACCTCAAGTTGAGGTAGAGTTTAATTTACATAATCAAACTCCAGGACTTGATAGTTCAAATATTCCTGTAAATGCTCATTTAGCAACTGTAAAAAGAAAAAATAAATAAATTAGTAAATAAATATAGATATCAGAAAAACTAGGAGTGCAAATTCTCCTAGTTTTTTATTTTATTATTACCTTTCAAAAATGTTATAATAAAGATATAAAATTGTGAAGGAGGAGAGAGTGAGAAAGCTACTATTTTTACTAAAAATTTTAATAACTTTAATAGTCTTACTAGAGACTCTCTATGGTAGGGAGATTAACCCACTAAAGACCTTTACATATGATATTGTAATTTCAAACTATGAAAATAGTCCGAAAAGAGATATTCAGATAGTGAATGATTTAACAAAAATTAGAGGACAGTTAGCCAATAATGGTGAAGGTTTTTTAGATGTTGAAGGAGAGGTGTTTACTTCTTGGGAGATATATAAAAATGGTGAAAAAATTAGTACAGGAGATAAAGACCTTCTAGATGATAAGATTGTAGAGTTGCTTCCAGAGGAGAGTATAAAATATGAGATTGTAGCTACACCAAATCCAAGACTTTTACCTCAAGAGATAAAAAATATAGTTACAATTTATGAGGATAATCAACTTTTAGAAAAAAGAACATATAAAGGGGAAGTTTTAGGTTCAAAACCTAGAGTAAAAAGAGAGGTAGATTTAAAAACTTACTCTCCTGGAGACTACATAAAGTATAAAATAGTAGTTGAACCTAATGGGCCAGGATATTTGAATAACTTCAAGTTAGATGAGAGTATAGATAAAATTTTAGTGCCTACTTTAAATGGAAAAAAAGAGCTATTACTTTCAAATATAGAGGTTAAAAGTAATAGAGAAAATGTTCAAAATGAGATGGATATCCCTTTTGGAGAGAGCTTAATCTACGAGATTAAAGGTAAAATAAACGAGAATATTTTAGGTGATATTGAATATAAAGGTTTAGTTACTAAAAGTGAGCCATATAAACTAGATGTAAAGTTTTTAAATAGTGAAAAATACTCTCCTGGAAAAGAGTATATATATGAGATAGAGATAAAAAATAGTGGAAAAGGAAATGGTAGTAATATTCCTTTGGAGTTTTTAGTGGATAAAAGTGAAGCAGTAAACTGGAAGGGAGAAGTTATTAAAGCTTTTCCTAAAAATGAGACTAGTTTAAAAGAGGTAGTAGCTTTAGGAAAAGGCAAAAAAATTATAAAAAAATATGGTGTGTATGTAGATGATTTTAGTGTTAGTGATATAGAATCAAAAATATTGATTGATAGTCATACGGTCAATAATAAAATTTCATCACATAGTTCAGAGCCTAAGATAACCTACCAAGTAGAGAGCTATTTAGATAAAAGTGGTAATAAAAAACTAAAGGGATATACATCAGAAGGTTATATAGAATATCTATTTAAAGTTGAAAATATAGGTCTTGGAATTTTAAATAACTATAGATTTAATAGTAATATAGATAGTTTAAAAACAAAATCTGTAAATGGAAAAGAGATTTTAGCTTTTTCATCTAGTGATAAAAAAATATCTCGAGAAAAGGGATTAATAGTAGATGAAACTTCAGAAGGAGAGGATGTTTTAAATATCTTACCAGGAGGTTTTATAGAGTACAAAGTAAGAGGAAAAATATCTAAAGAAGCAGTGGGAAATATTATTAAGGATAAGACTATTGCAAAGATGGAAAAAAGTGATGTAGTTCATAGTTTAAAAGTTTCAAAAGAGAGTTATAAAGCTGGTGAAGAGATTAGTTATACTATCACATTAAAAAATAAAGGTTATGGAACTGCATATGAACAAAAATACAGATTAAATGTAGATGAGGCTTTAGTTTCAGCTTCTGGAGTTGAAAATAAAAAAGTAAATGCCTTTAAGAATGACTCACCAATTGAGAAGACTCCAGTTATATATCCAGGACAGGAGATAAAATATAGCTTTAAAGGAATCACTAAAAATAGTATTTTTGATAGTATACATATGAAGTCTATTTATGGTGAAGATGTAAAAGAGAGTGAAGTTAAGTCACTGCCTGGAAAGCTAGAGTTTTCAAGTAGTTTAAAGAGTGTAAATGGAAAAATAGTAACTAGTGGAGTGAAATATAAACCAGGTGATATGGTAACTTATGAGGCTACTTTAAAAAACATAGGAGAGGGATTTTTAGATAATCTAAGTGTTGAAAGTAATCTTGATGAGATAAAAGCTTTAGTAGCTGGATCAGATGTTAAAGAGAAAGTTTTAGAGGGAATAAATATAAGTGTAAAAAGCAGTGACCCAAGAACAGTAATAACATCTAAGATGGGAGATACAGGAAGTTACATAAAAAAGAATGTAGATTTTGCTCCTAAAAGTAGTGTAACTTTTGAGATAACAGGGATAGTTTCAGACAAAGCTATTGGAACCTTAAGTGGGATGAATTTTGTTGTCAATGGAATGGGTAAAACTACCGATGAACTAGGGAGTGTTGGAGGTTCTATAAGTGGAGAAAAGACTCTTTTAGAACCTGAAAATGGTATATATAAACCAGGAGATAAACTTAAATACATGCTTACTATCAAAAATAAAGGTGATGGATATGGTCGTTCTATTCCTATAGAGGACATACTTTCTGAAGTTACAACTGAGAAAGAGGGGAAGCGTTATGGAAGAGCTTTCTCCAATTGGAAGGTAACGTATTTAGGGGCTAAGGATGAATCAAGTAGATTTAAAAAGCATACATATTTAAAAAATGAGATATCAGGAAGAGAGGATTTAAATACAAAGGTAGATATAGGACCTGGAGTAACTATAGAGTTTTTAGTTGAAGCTGATATTGATAGTAGTGCTATTGGAGTTATTGAAAGTAAAGCTAAAATAGCTGGTGGAACAAATGATGATCAAACAATCTATTTAAAACCACTATCTGAGTATTCAGAAGAGGAGAAGGTTGAGCAGGGAGTTAGAGTTCGTTTAAGTTCTACAAAGAGTGAGATAAAGCTTGGAGAGGTTGTAGGATTTACTGTTAATGTGGAAAATTTAGATAAAGAGAGTTACGAAAATCTAAGTTTAAAAAATACCACTCCAAAAGGTTTTAGATATTTAGATGAGGAGTTTCAAAAATTTAGTTTAAAACCAGGGGAAAAATATAGTAAAACTTTCTATATGAAAGCAACTGTTGGAGCTAATATGGGAAAAAATATTTTCCAAAGTTATGTAGCCAATAGAAATAGTAAGATATCAAATATAGGTGAAACAAGTGTTGATGTAAAGGGAGATTCTCTTTTAAATACAGCTACTATAATAGGTAAAGTAATAGATGAGGCAACAGATAAGGGAATACCTTATGCAGTTGTTTATACTCCAAGTGGAGTTGTGGTTCAAGCTGACGAGTTTGGTAGATTCCATCTTCCAGATCAGTGGGTAGATAAAGCTTTTGGTGAAAATTTTACAGTAAAACTTGATGAAAGTAGTTTGCCAAAGGGAAGTGTAATAAAAAGTGAAAATCCTCTTGTAAAAAGAATAACTCCATACTCTTTAACAAAGTTTAACTTTATAGTTCAAAAAGGTATAGAGGAAGAGGAGAAGACAGAGGAAAAAGAGTCTGAGAAAAAATATAGGTATATGGGAACAGGATTAGTGGATGCATATATAGGAAAAGATAGCGATAAACCGAGGGCTACATATTTTGGTAAGGGTAGCTATGGAGACTATAAGTTAACACTACATTTTGATACTAAGGATAAAAAAAATCAGACACTTTTAGAAAGAGTTACAGATGATGACTATGTTTATTATCCAACGTATGGAGATGACTCTAAAATTAGAAAAGAGGTAAATACAAATGGAAAACTTTATCTAAAGTTAGAGCATAAAAAATCGTACCTAATGTGGGGTAACTATGAAACTGGTTTTGTAGGAACAAAGTTTATGGATTATAACAAAGAGTTATATGGATTTAAAGGTGAGTACAAAGAGGAGGATATAAATGTAAAAGTCTTTATGAGTACTCCAAATACTATGTATGGTCATGATGAGTTTTTAGGAACTGGTGGAAGTTTATACTTTCTAAAAAATGGTGAAGTACTAAAAGGTAGCCAAAAAGTTTGGATAAAAATTGTTGATGCAGATACCTATGTTGTTGAAAAAGTAATCTACTTACAAGAGGGAAGAGATTATGAGATTGACCCTTTTATAGGAAGAGTTATACTTACAACACCTTTAAGTGGTGGAAGCTCAGCAGATTATTATGCATACTTAGTGGTTGATTATAGTTATCTTCCTAAAGATGGAGAGATTGTAGATTCATCAAATTACGGTGTAAAAACTGTAAAAGATATAAATGAAAATCTAAGTGTAGGAGTAACTGCTGTCCATGAAAGTCGTGGGAAAACAGACTACGATTTAAAGGGTGTAGAGGTTAAGTTAAAAGATGAAAAGGGAAACTATATAAAGGGTGAGTTTAGTACTAGTTCTGGAGTTTCAAATATAAGTAACTATTTGTCTTTTGATGGAGGATTAACTTTCCAAGAGGTAGATAGAGATGATAGTAAAATATCTGGAAATGCCTATAGAATTACAGGAGCTTTAAAACTTTTAGAAGAGGCTGAATTGAAAGCTTGGTACGAAAGAAAAGAGCGTGGATACTCTTTTGCTTCAGATTTAGACGATAGATTTTTAGAAACTTTTGGAAGTGAATTAAAATATAGTCACTCTGAAAATCTAAAAAGCTATTTAAAATTTCAATATGTAGATCAAATGAAGTGGGGAGAGAAAAGAGAAACAGGAACAGTAACTAGTGCTAAGCTGGAGTATATTTTAAATGAAAGTACAAAACTATATAGTGAGATAAAAGCTGGACTTAGTAACGCATTGTCTTTAGGAGCTGAAAAAAGAATAAACGATAGATTAAAAGTTAATGGTAGAACCTCTTTTGGAGATTCAGGAAACTATTTTGAGCTTGGAGGAGATTATCAACTTTTCGATAACTACAATATCTATTCAGGGTATAGTTCAGATGGAGAGATATCTAGAGATAGATATACTGTTGGTCAAAGAGCTAGAGTTGGAGAGAGAACTAGTATCTACCAAGAGAATCAGTTTGTAAAAGAGAGAGGAAAAAATGCTACTCTTCAAGGGTATGGTATAGATTACGATTTGAGAAGAGGAGTAACTTTAGGTGGATCGATTCAACATGGTGAGTTAATTTTACCAAATGATGAGAGAAGTCGTAGAAGAGGAGGTTCCCTATATTTAAGAGCTGAATTAGAGAGTTTAACTTTAAGAAACAGAGTTGAATATAGAGAAGACAAAGGTTCAGAAGATATAGAGCAGTATTTAACAACGAACTCTTTTACGTATAGATATAACAAAGAGTATACTTTTGCAGGGAAAGTTAATTATTCATTTACAGATGATAGTTTTAAAACTAGTTATTTAGAGAGTAGTATGGGGCTTGCTTATAGACCTATAGACAATGATAGGTTAAACTATCTATCGAGATATACAGTGATATTGGATAAGGATAGTAAAACTAATAAAGATTTTAGTGCTCACATAGGGGAGTTTGAAACAATCTACTCCTTTACAAGATCCCTTGATATATCTATGAAAAATGGGTATAGACGTGAGAAAAATAAGTATTTAAATGATCTTTATATGTTAGGGTTTAAGGCTAATTATAGTGTAATGAATAGTTGGGAAGTTTTTGGACAGTATCAGTGGTTAGTAGACCGTGCTAATGAGGACGTTCTAAGTGGAGCTATCTTTGGAGTTTATAAAAATATAGATAGAAACATGAAGCTAGGAGGTGGATATAACTTTTCTGGGTTCAAGGACTCTTTGGGAGAACAGGACTATAAAACTACAGGATGGTTTTTAAATATAATTGGGACTATGTAGATTAATAATTTTAAATTAAAAAAGAGAGATTTCGGGGAAGGGGCCGAAATCTCTCTTCTTTTGTTTATCTGAATTTATTGAAAAGCCATAAAACTACAATGGCTCCAAAAGCTGCAGTAAAGATACTACCAATATTTAATCCATGAACAGAACCAATACCGATAATACTACCTAAAAATCCTCCAACGAAGGCTCCAACGATACCAAGTATCATAGTGGCAATTATTCCTCCACCTTGATCACCAGGCATGATGAACTTAGCTAGAGCACCAGCTAAAATACCAAGGATGATCCATGTTAAAATTCCCATTTTATAACCTCCTATTTAAATAATTTTATTTTCTAACCATTTATTCTGAGATACTTTAGAATTTCTTTTTTTTATTTTAAAAAATAAAAAGGCAAGGTTTTATCCTTGCCAAAAACTAGGTGTCCAATCTAGTTTGTACAGTTTTTCTCTTTTCTAGTAGATATATTTAGAAACTAGAAAGAAAACTATAATAACAGAAATTTTTAACATTAGTAAACCCCCTTTCTACGAAAGGCTAGTTTTCCAAGAGTCAAACTGCTTTAATAGTATAACATTTAATACAAAAAATAAAAAGAGGGTAACTGGACGTGTTACTCCTCTTTTTGGTTTACTAATAATTTCTGTTAATTGAATTATACGCTTTTTCCGTACAAAAATCAAGTTATCTAAGAGTTATTTTTTATTAAAAAAAATAAATAACCATTGAGAAAGGGTAATTGTGATACAATAAAAAGGGTTTAAATGGGTTTAAAATGAAAAGTAGAAATTAAGGGAGAATGCATGAAAAGAACAACGGGATTATTATTTTTGCTACCACAACTGGTTTTAGCGCAGGAGTATTGGAATGGAATTCCATATCCTATGAATCGTTGGGGTATATCAGTTATGGGAGTAGATCAAAAAGAGAAAGGAGACTTAAAAAGTGCTAGTGTAAATGGTATTGAAATAGGTGGAAAGATACCAAATGCTAATGTAGACTTTTTAAATCCTCACAATATGGAAGTTGACGCTAAAGTTCAGCTAGTGAAAGTAGATTATTTTATACTTCCATTTTTAAATATTTATGGAATAGCTGGAAAGTTAGAAGCTGAAGCTAAGTTTGACTTAGGTAGAGGAAGTTTTAATTTTGATAGCACTGGAAATAAACTTCATGACATGATACTAGGAGGAGTTGCAGATAAAATATCTGGAACTATGCCTGAAAATCTTCATATAAAACAAAAATCAGAGGGGAAACTTTTTGGTGGAGGAGCCTTAATAGCTGGAGAGTATAAAAAAGTTTTTACTTCATTACAATATACTTATACTAAGATAGAGATGGATGGAGATGTTGCAGCAAAAAGTGCAGAGGTAGCAGCAGGAAGACTTGGATATGTTGCATATAGAGATAGCAATTATTCAATAACACCATATCTAGGAGCATCATATCAAAAAACAGATAGTGAGATTTCAGGAGTTATTCCAAGCACAACATTAAACTATAAGTTTCAAATGGATTTAGAGGAGTTAACTCCATCAGCTGGAGTTTTTACAGTTATAAAAAATAATTTCACAGTTTTATTAGAATATTCATTTGGTGATAGAAAAACTTTAGCCATAGATTTAGGATATAGATTTTAATAGAAAAAAGATTTAATAGCAAGCCCTAGTATAAACTGTCAAAGGATGGTGATAAAATGCTAGGGCTTGTTTGTATGTTAGATGGAAAAGGCATGAAAAAGGGTGTTAATGCACTTAAAAATTTTAACTTGGAAAAAGTTAAAGAAGCGGCACTATTTAATTTAGATTACACTTTAGAGTGTATAAAGTTTTGCTTAAAAAATAACTATATCTATAGAGTTTCATCATCTGTAATACCATATCCTGATCTCTGGAATTGGAGAGAGGACAGAGATATTTTAGAAAAACTAGAACTCATAAAAGAGTATAGTTCTAAAATAAGGCTCATAATTCATCCAGATCAATTTGTAGTTTTAAATAGCGATAGTGAAAACGTTATAGAAAACTCTTTGAAAATATTAGAAAGCCAAGTACAGTTTGCAAAACTTGCAGGGATAAGTGAGTTAGTTCTTCATATAGGAAAAAAAGACGGGATAGAAAAGTTTATAGAAACATATAAAAAATTAGATAGTTATACAAAGAGCATATTAGTTTTAGAAAACTGTCACTATTATAAAGCAAATGAAGTGTTAGAACTATGTGAAAAAATAGATGTACCAATGGTTTTAGATGTACATCATGCAAGAGTCACAAAGGATGAGAACTACGATTTAGAAAAAATAAAAAAAACATGGAGAGATAGAAAGCCTTTAGCTCATATATCTAGTGGAAAAGACTCGGTAGATGATAAATCTCATAGTGATTATATATCAGAGGAGGATATAAAAAAATATATCTGGCTTTTTAAAGAGTTTGATGTGGAGATAGAAGCTAAGAAAAAAGAGAAGGCATTGAAAAAAGCTGCAGATACAATAGGTATCTACAGCTTATAATATAGAGAGACTAGAATATACTCTAGTCTTTTTTACTATTTAGAACTTTCATACTGAGTATGGAACTCTTTTAATATCTGCTTAGTCTTTTTACCAATAGCTTCATATTGATACTCTTTTAAGTTTGCTAGAGAAACTCTTAAAGTTGGATGTGTATCTCCAAATCCTTTTCCAGGAAGCAACACAACACCAGTTTCCTTAGCTAAAGCAAATAGGAAATCATTTATTTTATTGTTATCTTTAAACCACTGTGCAAACTTTTCATCGAAAAGTTCAAGGGCTATATCTGCTACATTTATAAGAGTATAGTAGCTTACAACATTTTCGTCATCTTCAAAATGAGCTCCTAAAGATGAGTAAAGAAGTTTACATCTATTTCTAATAAGAGCCTTACAAGAGTTCTTATAGTATGAGTTTAAATCAACTAAAGAGTTTAAAGCAAATAAGGCCATCTGTAGTTGCTGAGGAGTAGATATACCTGCAGTATGATTTAATCCTACAGCTCTACTATCAGCAACAATTCTATCAATAAATGATAGTGTTTTAGGAGTTGGTGTTATTATAGTATATCTATTATTTACATCATCATCAGCTGTTTTTAAAAGCTCATCAAAAATACTATCGTGAGAGATAGAGATAGTACCTAATCTCCATCCTGTAGCTCCGAAATATTTAGAGAATGAGTAAACTAAAAGTGTATTTTTAGGAATTACTCCAAAACATGAAACAAAGTTGTCGCTAAATGTTCCGTATACATCATCAGTTATAATCATTAAATCAGGTCTATCCTCATCAACTAATTTTTTTAAGTTTAAAAGAGTTTCAGTACTTAATTTTGTTGATGGTGGATTACTTGGATTAACAAGACATAGTAGTTTTATACTAGGGTCTTTAAGTTTTTCAAGCTCAGATGCAGGCAGTTGCCAATCAGATTTTGGATCAAGTTGTAATTCAACAATATCTAAGTCATATTCAGATAATTTAGGAATCTCTAAATATGGTGTAAATATAGGTGTAACAATAGCTATTTTATCTTTTGGTTTAATAAGTTTATTTGTAGCTAAAGAGTTAAAAATATAAAACATTGCAGCAGTTCCACCCTCAGTTGCAAAAACATCAAAATCACAATCTAATTTATTTTGACACATCTCTTTAGTTAGATATTTTTTTACAATAATCTCTGTGTTTACTAGCATTCTGGGTGGAGTAGGATAGTGACTTCCTAAGTAAGCTTCAACAAACTCCATTAAAACTTCATCTATATTTAAACCAATTTGATCCTCTATATATGATAAATATGTTAAAATTCCATTTGCTTCAGCAGAACATTGCTCCTTTCTTAAAAATATTAAAAATCTAGTATAGATTCCCTCCTTTTTAGGAAATCCACCAATATGATTGTGAAGATATGAGTATGAAACTTCAGATTCTTCAATGGCAAACTTTCCAATTAAGTTAAAAACTCTACGAGGAAGAGTAGCTAAAAAGTTAGGGTTTCCTCTACCTGCATTTAAAACTTCACCTTTAAAAGCCTCGTCAGCTAGTTTAATAAGTTGATCTTTTAGCTCAAATGGGCTTAACTCTTTCATAATAATACCTCCAATTAATTTTTAGTTATAATACCAACAATAACAGGTCCCCACATAGTTAAAAATACATTTGCTACAGCATATCCAACTGAGAAGGGTAGTACTGGAGTTGAATTTTGAGTTTTTCTAAGAACTTCAGCATAAGCTGGGTTAGCACTTCTACCTCCAGCTATAATTGCCACTGAATCAACTGGATTTTTAATTTTTAAGATAAAGTAGTCAAATAGGAATGTAATAACCTGTGGAACCATAGTTACAAAAACACCAAGCCAGAATAGTGTCATACCATATTGTTCAATGGTAACGAGAGCACTTTTACCAGCATTTAAACCAACAATTACAACGAAAACAACTAGTCCAAAAACTTTAAGGAAAGAAACTGTACCAGTGTCTATTCCTCCAACTTTTGGATATCTACTTTTCAACCATCCAAAAATAAGACCTGAGAAAAGACATCCTCCACCAGTTCCTAGAGATATAGGAATACCGGCAACAGGTAGAGTAATTTCTCCAATAATGATACCTAAAATCATACCAATTGAGAAAGTTATATAATCAACAACATTTTTACTAGGAGTAGCATAACCTAAAAGTTTAAAAGAACTATCTATATTTTGTTTTCTACCAGTTAAAATAACTTCATCTCCAAGTTCAAATTTAAAGTCAGGTTTTAAAGGAAGCTCCTCATTTTCTCTATAAACTTGAGCTACAACAAAACCAAGAGTAGCAGCAGGTGGTAAAAGAGTTTTTATCTCTTCAATTGTTTTTCCAGCAAATTTTTTATAGTGGAAAATAATGGATTTTTTATATTCAGTTGTAGTAGTTGAAAACTTAGTACAATCAAAAATCTCAGTTCCTAAAACACCATCTAAACTAAGAAGTGCTTTTGTTTTCCCACCGATTACAACCCAGTCATTTTCTTGAAAAACATAGTTATCATAGTTATCTACTTTTATAGATGAACCATTTTGAGAAACATCTAAAAGAAAGATTTTTTCTTTAAAATCTTCCTCTAATTCTCGAGCTGTTTTTCCAACATATTTAGAGTTTTTAGTTATTTCATAAATTCTCGAAGAAACTTTTTCAAGAGCCAAAAACTCGTTTTCACCTAAAACAATTCCTTTAGATTGAGATTTTTCAAGTTCAATAGCCGATTTTCTAAGATCCCATTTCATAATAAGAGGAAGGATAGTTCCAACCATAAGAACAGGTCCTAAAGTACCAAAAATATATGTAACAGAGTAACCTACAGCAACATTTGTTTGAAGTTGCTTAGTTAATTCAGGACTTAATCCCAAGTTTCCAATAGAGTTCCCCGCAGTACCAATAATAGCTGATTGAGTTAAACCACCAGCTGCTAGTCCAGCCGCTAGCCCTCTATCTAAATCAAAATAGTACGCACAAATAAGAACACATAGAAGTCCAACAACAGTCATGAAAAATGATGAAATTACAAATTTCATAGAAGCCTTATTATTTAAAGCTCCGAAAAATTTAGGTCCACCTTCATAACCACAAGCATAGATAAATAAAGCAAAGAAAGCTGTTTTTAAAATGCCTGGAACATTAAAACCAAGTTGTCCAATAATAACAGCAACGATTAAACTACCGGCAATTCCACCGAGTTGAAACTTTCCAATTTTAATTTTTCCTAGAGCATAACCAATACCTATGGATAGGAAAAGTGCAATTAAAACATTAGAGCGAATATAATCTGCAAAAATGTCCATATATGATACCTCCTTAAAAAGAATTTTAATTAAGTCAATCTGGCTCAAGTATACAAAATAAAAAAAATGATTCCTTCAAATTTTTTCAAAAAAATAGAAAAGAGATCAAAGCCTGGTCAGAAACCTTAATCTCTTTTCTTTTATTTTAAATTAGTTTAACAGGGCAAATTTTATATTCTGGAGTTTTAGAAATAGGCTCTAAAAACTCGCTACCAGTAAGTTCATTAACCAATGCACTTGAGAAATGGAAGGGTACAAAAACTACACCATCTTTAACTCCATCACGCTCTTTTATTTTTAAAGTAATCTCTCCACGACGAGATTTTATAGTTATAACATCACCATCTTTTTTAGAAATTTTCTCTAAAAGATTGGAGTTCATCTCAGCGTAAGGTTCAGGACACTTTTCATTTAATCCCTCAACTCTACCACTCATAGATCTAGTATGATACTGATAAAGAACCCTTCCTGTTGAAAGATAGTAAGGATACTCATCGTTTATAACCTCTATAGAGTTAACTAACTCCACAGGGATAAGTGAAAACTTTTTCTTTAAATTTGAAAGATCCTGGTATAAAAATTCAGTTCCTTTTCCATCAATAAGAGGCCATTGAACACCCTCCTCTTCTAAAATAGAATAATTAAATCCATTATAAAGAGGTGTAACTTCACAAAGTTCATTAAAGATAGTTTCAGGAGTTCGATTTACTTGTTTATATCCCATTCTATCCATAAGTTCTAAAATTATATCTAAGTCCATTTTAACCTCACCTGGAGGTGTAACAACTTGTCTAACTCTTTGAATTCTTCTACCAGTATTAGTAAAAGTTCCAACTTTTTCAGCAAAACATGTAGCTGGTAAAACAATATCAGCCATTGCTGCTGTCTCTGTTAAAAATATATCTTGAACTACAAAGAGATCTAAGTTTTTAAGAGCACTTCTAACATGTTTTAAGTTAGGGTCAGTCATAAGTGGATTTTCACCCATGACATATAAAAACTTCATCTCATTTTTAGCTATTTTATCTATCATCTCTACAACAGTTACTCCAGCAAAAGGTGAAAGATGTTCTACATTCCAGAACTTTTCCATCTTTTCTTTAGATTTTGGATCATCAACTTTTTGATATCCTGAATATATCTCTGGGAATGCTCCCATATCACAAGCTCCTTGAGCATTGTTTTGTCCTCTTAAAGGATTTACTCCACCTCTTTCTTTTCCAACGTTACCACAGATTAGAGCTAGATTTGAAAGAGCCGTCACATTATCAGAACCGTTTATGTGTTGAGTATTTCCCATTCCTAAATATGTTGTAGCCACATCACTAGAATATATTCGAGCAGCTTTAACAATATCCTCTTTTAAAACTCCACAAATCTTCTCAGCATACTCAGGAGTGTAGTCTTTTACACTCTCTTTAAGTGCTTCAAAACCTTCAGTATTATCATCTATATACTCTTTATTATAAAGATTTTCTGAAATAATAACATTGACCATAGCATTAACTAAAGCTATATCAGTTCCAGGATTTATCTTTAAAAATACATCTGCAATTTCAGAAAGATCAATATCTCTAATATCTATAACTATAAGTTTAGCACCATTTTGTACAGAGTGCTTAACCTTAGCTCCTAAAACAGGGTGAGTTTCTCTTAAATTTTCACCACTAATTAAAACAACTTTAGATTCAAAACCTTCATGAACACTGTTAGACATAGCTCCATAACCTAAAGTTTTTCCTAGAGCTGCAGAGGATGAACTATGACAAAGTCTTGAACAGTGATCTATGTTATTAGTTTTCATAACTCCTCTAAAGAATTTTTGAAATAGGTAGTTCTCTTCATTTGTACATTTTCCAGATGAGAAAGCTCCAATAGCTTCACCACCATATCTATTTTTAGTTTCTTCTAACTTTTTAGCTATTAAAGAAAGTGCCTCATCCCAAGTAGCTTTTCTAAAAACACCATTCTCTTTAATAAGAGGATGAGTTAAACGATCAGGATGATTAACATATGAAAATCCAAATTTTCCTTTTACACAAAGTAGACCAACATTTGGTTTAACTAAGATAGGATGAGATTCAACTATAACATTATCTTTAACTTCAAAGTTAATTTGGCATCCTACACCGCAGTAACCACAAGTTGTTTTAACTGTTTTAGTTTCCCAGTGTCTAAACTGATGTTTATACTTTGGAAGAAGTCCTGCAGTTGGGCAAAAGCTTACGCAGTTTCCACAAGAAACACAAGTTGAACTATTGATATTGTCCGCTTTATTAGCCCAAGTATGAATTTTTCCATCTGTAGTTTTAAGTTTTAAAGCGTGGTTACATTGAAGATTTCTACAAATTTGAGCACACTTTCCACACCCAATACATTTATTGGGATCTATTATAAAAAATGGATTTGAATCATCTATTGGAAGTAGATTTAAACTATTGGGAATAGTTTTATCAACTCCATATTTATAACAATATTCTTGAAGTTTACACTGCCCAGATTTTTGGCAAACAAGACAGTTAACATGATGATTATCTATATATTTTTGAAGTAGTTTCTTTCGATTGTCAATAACTTCAGGGGCTTTGGTATCTATAACCATACCTTCAGTAGGGAGAGTTTTACAACTCTTTGTAACAGTTCCATCAATTGAAACAGCACACATTCCACAAATCCCAAGTTTTTCTTCAGATCGGTTATCTCTACAGAAAGTTGGGATCTCTAATTCTAGAGATTGTAAAGTCTCTAAAAGAGAGAGTTTTTCATTAACTGAATAATTTTTCCCATCAATAGTTATATTTACCATGTAACCCCCTTATTTTATCTTCCTCTAAATTTTATAAATAGGAACAGAACAACAAAAGCACCAATTACAGATAAAAAGATACTTCCAAGGTTAAGACCACTAACAGATCCTATTCCAAGAAGACTACCTATAAATCCACCTACTAAAGCTCCTACAATTCCAAGAACTGTAGTTGCAAGAAGCCCAGCTGTATATACCTCTGGCATCATAAGTCTAGCTAATGCTCCAGATAAAAGTCCTAAAATAATCCATGAAAATAATCCCATAGAGCAAACCTCCCATAAATACGTTTTCGTCATTATTATATTCGTGAAAAATTAAAAATTTCTTTTTAAAAAATTTAGAATAGATAAAAAAACAGAAGGTAAAATAAAAAAATTTAGTATAATGAATATAAATAAAAAAGATTATGGGGGTAAGTGGTGAGGTCTATTTTTCTATGTTTTATTTTAACTTTTCAACTTTTAAGTGGTTTTGAAAAAAATGAAAATAAAATATTTATTGGAAAAAGATATCCACTAAACCTAAAACTAGATTCAGGTTGGACTATGAGTTATATAAAGATGGATAGTAATTTAAAAAGTAATTTTAAGACTCCTAAAATGAAGACAGATCCTAAAGTAAATATAGCATATTTAAAATATAGTGAGGATCTTATAGGTTTTAACTGTGAAAATTTAGATGACTCTTTAAATTCAAATCTGAAAAATCATTTTTTTGGTGGAATGGGAAAAGTTTCTAAAAAGATAAACATAGATTCAATATATTTTGAACCCATGGGAAAAATACAGTCTATGGCTGTATTTCAAAGAAGTATCAACGAAAATTATGGAAATTATAATGTAAGTTTAGATAATTTAAATGGGGTTTTAAATACATTGTATTTAGGAATGGGAGTTGGAAAACAATATTTTCAAGAGAGTAATATTGTTGATGTTTCTATGAATGCAGGAGTAAAACAAGAGCTAAATAGGATAGATGAGGAAGTTAAATATAGAACAAGAGTTTTAGAACAAGAGGAAGATAGTAATTTAAAAGATAAAAATAGTTTCTCTCAAGAGTTAGGTCTTAATGGTGCTATTGGAAATCCAACTACAGGAGTTTCTTTTTATACAGGATATAAATATTTTTTTTCAGAAAATGAATCATGGAAAGTAACAGCTGGAGTTAGTTATATATTTTAAAAAAGTAGCTAGAGTGAAAAATACTCTAGCTATTATTATTTTTTTATTGATTTTTGTATGTTGCGCAACGATTAGTCCAGTTTTCTTTCCAACGCTCTTCCCCACGCTCTTTAGGTGAATTATCAATTCTTCTGTGCAAAACAAAAGTTGCTTTTTCAGAGAATTCAACTAAAGCTTTAGGACCAGTACCGTCTCCTTGCATAAGCTCTAGAATTTGAAGAAGTCCCCATCCTTCACTATTATATCTTTCAGTTTCTTTAACACCTTCCCCTTTAAAATTTACATAATCAATAAGAGGGTAAAGTCCATTTTTAGAGTTAGCAACTCTGTAGAATTGTTTTTTTACATGTTCAGGATTTTTAGAAATAGCCGTTATTTTTTCTAAAGATGAATCTAATCTTTTATAAATATATTCAATTTGTATATCTTTTGTATTTTCTAAAAAATCAATAGCTTCATTCATATTTCCTTTATCTTTGGCAGTATTAAATTCCTCTAAACTACTCCAAGGAGCATATCTAGTAGTTAATATTTTAGGAACAGCAATTCTTTTCTTTTTATATAACTCTATTAATCCAGGAAAGCTTTCATCAAAACGTCCATTTTTAAAATTTTCAGGATACCAAATAAAGTGTCCTATACCAAGAGATGGAAACTCCTCGCCTTTATTCCAATGAACAAGATACTCTTTTCTTAACCCTGTTTCATTTTTATAAATTAGATTTCCAACATGATTTAGTTCATCTTTCGAAGGCATATTTAAAGCAAATGTAGATATAGCACTAAATAATAATAAACTTATAATTATTTTTTTCATAGTAGCTCCTTTTACTTGATTTTAGTTATAGGTGTTTCTACTCCAGCTCTATCTTTAATAGATAGTCCAGTTATTTTTTTATTTTTTAAATCAGATAAAGCTAGCACTATTTTTTGATTGTCAGATTTTTTGTTTCTACCAACAACTTTTAAAATTTCATCTCCAGAATAAAGCACATAGAATCTAGAATCATTTGAAATTTTATCTTTAAAAGTTAATATAATAGAATTTTTTTCTTTTTCAATTTTTACATTTTTAGTAGAAGCAGTCTTTTGCTTGTCTAACCAAGGTTTAGCAGGAACCAAAACCTTTTTATTAAAATATTGATCTTTAAGCAAAGCGATATGTGCATTTTTAGCCTTTATACCAGGTTTATTTTCAGGATTTTCCATTTCCAATAGACTAGTATAACCAAAAAAAGCACTTCCTTTAACATTTTTATAATTGTTATTGAACTTTAATTGGTTAGGAATTTCTTCAGGATTTTGCCAATGCTTAGCCCAACCTGCATTCATATGTTTATAATTTGCATGTCCTATATATAAATGAGTTCTAGAGTTACTGGCAACATCGTCCCACCAAGAGGTAATTTCACCGTAAGGAGCAGCGGATTGCATGAATTCCCAATAAACTTGTGGTATAATATAATCAATAGTTTGTTCAATAACCCATTTTCTAGTATCAGCATAGATATCTCTATTTGAAGCTGTAGAATTAGTAGGAGTATTTGTTCCTAAGCTATTTTCGTCCATGTGTTCCCATATACCAAAAGGACTTATTCCCCATTGAATAGATTTATTATTTTTATTATTATAATTATCAATAGTTTCTTTAACTGCAAAAATCATTAAATCGTTATTAGATTGTCTCCATTTTTTAATATCTTCAATATTTCTAGAATTTTCTTTAAAAGTTTTTTCATCTTCTAAGTTATCTCCAAAATATGAAGTTGTATTATTTCTTGTGACTTTATATGGATAGAAATAATCATCAAAATGGATAGCATCAACATCATACTTATTAATAAATTCATCAATTGTATCTGTGATATGTTCAATTGTTTTAGGACTTCCAGGATCTAAGTATAGTTTTTTATCAAATATATATGTTAAATCAGGATTTTGTTTTGCAAAATTTGTAGAACTTAGTTTTTCCATTTCCTTTTCATAAGTTGTATCTGGGATATGTTTATGAGTTACTCTATATGGATTAAACCAAGCATGGAACTCCATTCCTCTTTTATGAGTTTCTTCAATTATCCAGTCTATTAAATCAAAATTATTTGCCCATTCTGGTTTTTTTCCCTGAACTCCAGTTAATACATGAGACCAAGGTCTATTTTTAGATTCATACAAAGCATCTAAAGTTGGACTTACTTGAAATATAACTGTATTAAAGTTCATATTTTCATGATTATTTAGAATTTCAATCCAATCTTCTTTTAATTCATCTACAGAGTTACGAATTTTACCATTTACAACTTTAGGAAAATGAAGATTATCAACGGTAGCAACCCAAGTTGTTCTCATCATTTCTTTAGATGGAGTATAAAATTTTGGTATTGTTATATTTTTTTCTAAAGATTTTGTATCTAATAAAACATCATCAGTTGAATAAATGATATTTCCATTTATGTCAATTTCTTTGAAAACTTTTAGCTGCTCCTGATTTGTAGCAGCTAAAGAAGATGTTAAAGAAATTAAAAAAATTAACATTAAATTTTTTACTAATTTCACAATAACCTCCTAGTCTATATTAGAATTTATGATTTAATTCAGCAAACCATAGGAAAAAATTCTCATCTCTTTTTGGTCCATTATCAGGATTAATAGTTTGAGGTCTATAATAAACATCTAATAAAACACTTGTACTAGGAGTTAAGTTATGTTTATATTGAATACCAATACGAGGTCTACTCACATCGTCAACTCTAATAACCTCTTTAACACCATTATAATATTTTTGCTCACCATTTCCTAAAGCAATTCTAACATATGGAGATAGAGTATCTCTATTTGGGAAGAAGTGAAAATATCTTAACATAGCAAAATTTTCAGTATTAAGTAAAGTTCGCTTTAAATCTTCTCTAACAAATAGGTAATCTAAGCTTACAAAATTTTTAGAATCAAAAGTATATCTAGCACCAATCATATGTTCTTGAATATTACTCCAATCTCTAGTTGTTTTAGAATATTCATTACCAAATCGTGCATAGTCAAGTTCTCTATCAATAAATCTAAAAGATAGTGAAGCATTAAGTCTAATTTTAGGAGTCATATTTAATGAAGCAGTAGGTCTAAGCCAAATTTCATTTCTCTCTTCTCCTTTTCTAATGTATCCAGAATAACTAGAAGCAGATGTTTGTTCTTTCATAGAATCCCAGTGATAACTATCATTCCTGTATCCGACTCTAATACCCCAGTTTCCAGTTTTACTATCATTTAATTTGAAAGAATCTCTATATGTAACTCCTGCAGAAAATCTATTTCTATTATATTCTTCATTATCGTCTATATATGTTTTTAGAAATTGGAAATCATAAAGAAGTTTAGAACCATCTTTAGACATAAACATACCAACATAGGGACTAGTAGCAAGAGAACCATCTAAAAATTTCCAATCAGCATTACTATTAATCTCTTGTTCTACTCCAAAATAAACTTCATGATTCCATTTTTTAGGCATGTTTTTAACAATAACAGCATTTTTTTCAGCTTCTGTTTTATATTTATTAAGTTCTAATTTTGTTTGTTCTAATTGTTCTTTAATAGAGTTTATAAAGTTTTGTTGTCTTTCATCAAAGAGCATTTGTTCTTCAATGTTAACCCCTTCAATGTCTAAATCAATAGTGTTATCAATGTTTTCATTAGATAAAATAGTTGTACAACAAGCTAATAAGCTAATAAAAAATAATTTTGTTCTCATAAAATTTGACCACTCCCGTTTTTTTATTTTTTTTGAAAAAAATTTACAATATTCCCGTCAGAAGTTTATACTACATCTTTTTTTAAAAGTCAAACTTTTTATGTTTTGTTTTTTGCTTATGAGATTGTAAAAAGAACAATTAAAACTATTTTGATAAAAATGTTGACAAAAAAATAAAAAAATAGTAAAAGTAATGTATATAAAAAAATAAAAATGTAAAATTTTTTCAGAAAAAAGTTGGAGGGTAAAAAATGAAAATATTATTAGTTTGTTCAGGTGGCATGTCAAGTGCAATGGTTGTAAAAGCTTTAGTAAACGAAGGAAAAAAAGAGGAATTAGAAATCATTTCTAAAGCTGTTGGAACTGGAGATTTTGAAACAGAATTAAAAAATGGATGGGACGGAGCTTTAGTAGCACCACAAATTAGACATAAAATAGATGAGTTCAAAGCTATTGGGGATGAAAATAATGTTCCGGTACAAGTTATAGAGACAAAAGGATACAGTCCATTAGGTGGAAAGTTTTTACTTGCTCAAGTTAAAGAGATGTTAAAATAAAAATAATAGGAGAGATAAAATAAAATGGAAAAATTTTATGCAATAATAGAAAATGTTTTTATGAAACCAATGACTAAATTAGCAGAACAAAGACATTTAAAAGCAATTAGAGATGGAATGGTTTCAACTATTCCTTTAACAATAGTGGGAAGTTTCTTTTTAATAATCGCTTTTCCTCCAGTGCCAGCAGCGTGGAAAGAAAGTATGGGAATGTTTATGTGGATTCAAAAGAATATTGGAGATATTCTAATACCTTTTAGAATTACAATGGGTCTTGTAGCAATATATGCTACTTATAATATCGGTTATAGTTTGGCTAAAAATTATAAATTAGACGGAGTTTCAGGTGGGACACTTTCGTTAGTTGCATATTTTATGACAATAATTCCATCTATTGCTACTTCAAATACTGGAGAAGGATTAGGATTTGTTTTACCAATGGGTAAACTTGGAGGAGCTGGACTTTTTGTTGGAATAGTGACATCTATATTTGCTGTAGAAGTTTTGAGATTCTTTAAAACAAAAGGTATCACAATAAATATGCCTGAAGGTGTGCCTGATTCTGTAGCGAGATCTTTTGAAGCGCTATTTCCTACAGTTGCTGTAGTTTTAGTTACTTGGTTATTATTTGTAATGTTTAAATTAGATATTCACAATATATTTGCAAATATATTTAACCCTTTAAAAGGGATTGTAGATACTCCAATTGGGGCTATAATAATGGTTATGTTAATAACGATGTTATGGACAGCTGGAATTCATGGAGTTTCAGTAATCGGAGCCATGGCTAGACCAATTTGGCTTGAGATGTTAACAGCAAATGCTGATGCTATGCAAGCAGGAGATAAAGTTTTACCATACATAACTCCAGAACCGTTCTTCCAATGGTTTATTTGGATTGGAGGATCAGGAGGAACATTAGGACTTGTATTTTTACTGTTATTTGCAAGATCTAAATATTTAAAATTTTGAGGAAAAGCTACAATTTTACCAGCAATATTTAATATAAATGAGCCAATTATATTTGGATTACCAATTATGTTAAATCCATTTTTTACGATACCATTTGTATTAGGACCAGTTTTAGCAACAATAGTGTCTTATACAGTTATGGCTCTAAATTTAGTTTCAAGACCAGCTATTCTAGCTCCTTGGACATTCCCAGCACCAATTGGAGCATACTTAGCAACAGGAGGAGATTTAAGAGCAGTTGCACTTTGTATATTTAATATAGTTTTAATGGGAGCAGTTTACTACCCATTTATGAAAGCATATGATAAGAAAATGTCAGCACAAGAGTTAGAAGAAGAAGGATTAGAGGAGGCTTAATATATGTCAGTTGTAGAGATGAGTGAAGAGTTAGAAGAGATTATATTTACTATAGTAGGACAAGCAGGAGAGTGTAGAGGATTAGCCTATGAAGCTTTAGGGAAAGCTGAAAAGGGTGATTTTGAAGCAGCAGCAGCAAAACTAAAAGAAGCAGAAAGTGCTATTCATAAGGCTCACTATGTTCAAACAGATTTAATTCAAAAGGAAGCAGCAGGAGAACCAACACCAATATCAATGGTTTTTGTTCATGCCCAAGATCATCTGATGACAGCAATTTCTGAAAAAGAATTAATTAAAAAGATGATAAAAATGTATGAAACTATATTTAAAATGAATGAAAGATTAGAAAAATTAGAGAACAAATAGGAGAAATTATGAGAGAGTTAGGAATTTCGATATATCCAGGACATTCAAATGTTGAAAAGGATAAAGAGTATATAAAATTAGCTTCTAAATATGGATTTACTAGAATTTTTACATGTTTATTATCTATTGAAGGAGATAAAGATAAGATTGTTCAAAACTTTAAAGAGACAATTGCATATGCTAACTCTCTAGGATTTAAAGTTATTGCTGATGTGAGCCCAAAGATATTTAAAGATTTAGATATATCATATAATGACTTAAGTTTTTTTAAGAACTTAGAAGCTTATGGAATACGTTTAGACGTTGGTTATAGTGGAAATGAAGAATCTCTTATGACTTTTAATGAATATGATTTAAAAATAGAGATCAATATGAGTAACGACACAAAATACGTTGATACTATAATGGATTATAAACCTAATAGAGATAATCTTTTAGGATGCCATAATTTTTATCCTCATGGGTATACAGGACTAACTAGAAAACATTTTAGAAGATGTAATAAAAACTTTATGAAATATGGTTTAGTGACATCAGCTTTTGTGAACTCTCAAAATGCAACTTTTGGTCCATGGCCAGTGGATGAAGGGCTGTGTACTTTAGAAGAGCATAGATATTTACCTATAGATGTTGCAGCAAAGGATCTTTTTAAAGAGGGAATTGATACAGTTATAATATCAAATTGCTACGCTAGTGAAGAGGAATTAAAAAAATTAGGTGATTTAAAAAAGACTATGCTCGATATATCAGTTAATTTAGTAGAAAATATACCTGAAGTTGAAAAAAATATAGTTTTAAATTTCTTACATTTTAATAGAGGAGATGTAAATGAAAATTTAATAAGATCAACTCAGTCTAGAGTAAAGTATAAGGGGCATAATTTTGAGGTATTTAATCCTGTGGATATAAAAAGAGGAGACATTATAATAGAAAGCTCTCTATATGGACATTATGCAGGAGAGCTTCAAATAGCTAAAACAGATATGAAAAATACTGGAAAAACAAATGTTGTAGGTAGAGTAAAAGATGATGAAATCTATTTATTAGATGATATAAAACCTTGGGAGAAATTTATATTAAAAGAGGTAAAATAATGGAGTATATTTTAGGTGTTGATGGTGGAGGAACAAAAACAACGGCTACTTTATACAACGACAAAATGGAGGTTCTAGGACACTTTTTAG
>OGCU01000165.1_pt1 | contig 46703 bp, 43 predicted proteins | sample 1570251 | NCBI WGS metagenome assembly OGCU01 (sample SAMEA2582182, study PRJEB24529) | metagenome | biome: Human gut stool | place: China | collected 2011
AATTCATCGCACCACCTATAGAGGTGGGCGACTTCTTGCCCGTTAGGTTAAAAAATTAACTAAATCACTCTATTATTTGTTCTTTTTTTATGATAAAATTAAATAAAAAAATGCTTTGTAAATCCAATTATTTTAGGAGGAGAGATGTTTAAATATTTTAAACCTTATATCCCAAGAGGAATAATAGCAGCCCTCTTTAAGATGGGAGAGTCCTTTGCAGATTTGACACTTCCACTTATAATGGCTAAGGTAATAGATATTGGGGTTTCTAATAAAGATTTTGAATATATTCTTTCTATGGGAGGAAAGATGATTTTAGTAGCTGGAGCTGGATATCTTTCAGCTATTTTGTCTAATTATTTTTCATCTAGAACCTCTCAAGAGTTTGGAGCAAATTTAAGAGAAAGTATATTTACAAAGATTCAGCACTTTACATTTAACCAACTGAATAAATTTTCACAAGCCTCTTTGATAACGAGAATAACCAAAGATGTAGACCAAGTTACTAATATGTTTTTGATGTGTATAAGAATGGTGTTGAGAGGGCTTACTACGGGAATAGGAGCAGTAATTATGGCTATAATTATCAATCCAACACTTTCTATTATTTTTATAATAATAACACCGCTTATAATCTATTCAACTCTTTACTATATGAAAAAATCTTTTGGGCTTTTTGATTTGGTACAAAAAAAATTAGATAATTTGACATTGATACTTAGAGAAAATTTATCAGGAATTAGAGTAGTGAGAGCTCTTTCTAAAGAAAAGATAGAAGAGAGTAGATTTGACAAAAAAAATGATGAATTGAAAGAACAAAGTATAAAAGCTGAGAGTCTTATGATAAGTAAACTTCCTTTTATAACATTGATTATGAATTTAGGTGTAGTAGCAGTGCTTTGGTTTGGTGGAATAAATGTACACTATGGAAATATGCACTTAGGAGAGATAGTTGCCTTTATCAATTATCTCAATATGATACTATTTGCAATGAATGCTCTTTCATTTTTATTTACTCTTTATAGTAAAACTAGTATCTCATATAAAAGAATAAAGGAGATAGTAGGAGAAAATATAGAGGTAGTAGAGCAGGAGGAATTTGAGAAAAATCTCTCAGATAATATTTTAGAATTTAATCATGTGTATTTTTCCTATGATAAAAGTGACAGATATGTGCTAGAGGATATAGATTTTAAAATTAAAAGAGGAGAGAGCATAGGAATAATAGGTGGAATTGGTTCTGGAAAATCTACACTGGTTTCTCTTATCCCAAGATTTTTTGACGTGGTAAAGGGAGAGATAAAAATTGATGGAGTAAATATTAAGAGATATCAAGAGAGTGAATTAAGAGGAAAGATTGGATTAGTTTTACAAAAAGCTTTTCTCTTTTCTCAAAGTATAAGAGAGAATATAATGTGGGGTAATCAATATGCTACTCAAGAGGATATAGAGTTAGTAGCACATATCTCTCAAGGAAAAGAGTTTATAGAAAAATTTCCAGAAAAATATGAAACGGAATTGATTAAGGGTGGGAATAATCTTTCTGGAGGACAAAAACAGAGAGTTTCCATTGCAAGAACACTACTAAAACAACCAGAGATACTCATTTTTGATGATAGTTTTAGTGCCTTAGATTTTATTACTGAGCATAAGCTAAAAGAGGAATTAAAAACCTATATGAAAACAGTGACAACTATAACTATATCTCCTAAAATATCCTCTCTTATTAAGATGGATAGAATAATAGTGATGGATAATGGAAAGATAGCAGGATTCGATACTCATGAAAATCTTATAAAAAATTGTAGTGTATATAGAGAGATTTGTGAATCACAAGAGATATGTACAACAGAGGTGTGTAACTATGAATAAGAGTATATTAAAGAAATTGACTCCATATCTTTACCAGTATAGATATAAATTTTTATTTTTAATATTCTTAGCCATAATAGGAAATATTTTGACTTTGATAGGACCATATCTAGTGGGGAAAGCTGTCAATGTTATCCATATAGATATGAGCAATGAAAACTTTATATATTTAGCTGGGATATCAGTGGCTTTACTTCTTACATATATCTCTGGAGCATTTCTCTCTTTAATACAGAATATCAAAATGAATAAGATATCTCAAGAGATAGTAAATGTGATGAGAAAAAATGCCTTTAATAAGATACATAAGTTTCCACTTAAAGTATTTAATAGTATGGCACAGGGAAATATTTTAACTATTCTTATAAATGATATAGATAATATCAGTAGTTCTTTATCTCAAATAGGAACAAGAATAGTAGTAAATATCTTAACTATATCCACAGCTCTAGGAATTATGATATATATCAGTCCATCTCTTACAATAATACAACTAGCTCTTGTATCTGTCACTGGATTATTTTTAAAAGGGATAACTAAGAAAAGCAAGGAGAAAAGAAGAGTTCAACAGAGATATTTAGGGAAATTAAATAGTTATGTAGATGAGATACTCACAGGACAAGCAGAGGTAAAATCATTTTCCTATGAAGAAAGAGCTATTGAAAAATTTAAAAAGCTCAATGATGATTATCGTGAAACTGCTATAAAAACTCTATTTTTTTCAGGATTTAATTTTCCAACTTTGAACTTTATAAATAATATAGGGTACTCTTTGATAATTTTTACAGGAGCTATATTTATGTTAAAGGGAAAAATTAATTTAGGGGAACTATCTAGTTTTATTATTTATTCCAAACTTTTTAATAGACCTATTGCAAGTATATCAGAAGCATATAATATTATCCAAGCTGTTATAGTTAGTTCAGAGAGATTTTTTTCTTTTATGGAATTAGAAGAGGATAGTATAGGTGGAGAAAAGGAATTAATTCCAGAAAAAATAAGAGGAGAGATAGAATTTAGAGATGTAAATTTCTCATATGATGATGAGGTAAGTGTATTAAAAAATCTTTCTTTTAAAGCGGGAGCTGGAAAAGTTGTAGCAATAGTTGGACCAACTGGTGGAGGAAAAACTACAATAGTAAATCTACTTATGAAATTTTATGATATATCTTCAGGAGAGATACTTCTTGATGGAATCAATATTGATGAATATAAAAAATCTGATATAAGAAAATTATTTGGAATGGTTTTACAAGATAGTTGGCTATTTACAGGGACAATTGAGGAAAATATTAGATATGGAAATGAAAATATTACCCATGAAGATATAATAAATAGTGCAAAGCTTGCTTGTGCTCATGATTTTATTAGTAAATTACCTATGGGATATGATACAATAATAAGTGAAGATAATATGGTATTATCTCAGGGGCAAAAACAACTTATTACTATTGCTAGAATAATTGCATCGAATCCTAAATTTTTAATTTTAGACGAGGCTACAAGTGGAGTAGATACTAGAACAGAATTAAGATTGCAAAAAGCTATTTCCAATATAACTAAAAATAGAACAAGTTTTGTAATTGCTCATAGACTTTCTACCATAAAAAACGCAGATTTAATATTAGTATTGAAAGATGGAGCTATAATTGAGAAAGGTACTCATAAAGAGTTGATGGAGCTAGGGGGATTCTATCAAACTATGTACAATACTCAATATGCTTTATAGGGGGGATTTTTTTGTTACTAAAAAAAATAAATATTTATAATCCTTTAACTAGAAAAGGATTTACACAGGATGTTTCATTGATAATGGAACCAGCTATCGAAGCTATGTATTTGGAATTAAAAAATAATCATGAAGCTCTGTTCAAACATAAGGAACTATTATCTTTAAGTCCTGTGGGAATGAAAAATTTTAGCATGGAGATAACAGGATATGAGGGAACAGCTCTTTATAAAATTTTTCATGAAGAGGATTTGGTAGTATTAGGGGAAGTATTTACTAATGATGAGGAAGTAAAGAAATTTTCTCAAGATTTAGCACCTGAATTGGCAGAAGCTTATAGTAATATACCAGCAGCTCCTGTATCTACTATAATTTTTGCTAGAGATTTCTATAAAATTAATAGAATTATGCAAGAAACAGTATTTTCTTTTTGTAGATTATTAGGTTTTTCTGCTGTGAGAGTTTTAGCAGACCATAAATAAATTGAATAGGTATATAAAAAATCAAGAATGACAAAGATTGAGAAAAAGTAATTACTAAGGATATAACTGAGTAGTTACGAGATTTATTTTTTAAAGAAAGTCATTCTTGATTTTATTTTTAAGCTTTAATAATATTTCTTTTTACAAAAATCATCATTTTAATAAATATTCCAGTTATTAGTATAGTTGCTAAAGTAGCAGCTACACAAGCAAATGTGTACCAAAATTCTCCCTTACCTAAATCAAAAGCTTTAATGTAGTTAGAATATTTTAATATAGCTGTTGAACTAATAGCTAATGGGAAAGTAAATGAAGCATATACTGGAGTAAAACTGATTTTAAATATTCTAAACATAGCTATATATATAAGTGCTGTCATAAATAAGCCCAATGGGAAAAGAAAATTAATTATAACTGGATTAGGGTTACTAAAAGCTACTAAGTATCCAGCTAAACAAAGATTAGGTGGAGCAGCCATAATAGCAAATGTTGGTAATCTAGTATCATCTATTCTTTCAACAAAGATTATTCTATAAAGCATCATTGGTAGCATTATGATATAGAAGATAAATCCTATGTAGAAAAGTGCATGTGATAGATGAGGCATTCCCATTAGTGTAGAATCAACACAAGCTACAACTATTCCAATAGGAGGAACAAACCAACTAGGTACCATATGGTGTATATCCCAAGAATTAAATCTATGATAGATAAAAGATACTGCGAAGATAAAATGTAATACTATACATAAAAGCCATAATCCTTTACCTAAAGTAGCAGAGAATCCATATAGGATAACAGAAAAATTCATAAGTGCCATATCTAATGTAGGAATAAAACTTCCTAATGTTGGATGTTTTAATTCCTCTTTAAAAACTTCAAAATGTAAAATATTTTTTATAATAATAGGTAACAATAACATAAGAGATATAAAATTACCAACATATAGAAAAATAGGTGATAAAATAACTGCTAATACTCCACTTACTCCAGATACTCCAAGAGCTAGTCCTGTAAATGCAACTGGTAAAGATTTGAAAAGCTCTTTAAAAGATTTCATATTTATCCTCTCCTTTATAATAAATATATAAATAATTATTCTTGTTTACAAAATAATTGTAATATTTTTTTATATAAAAGTCCAGATAAATATTAGTAAAATTTATAATTCTTTATTTTATAATAATAAAAAATTATTATAGATAAAAGGAGAAATATTTTAATATAATAAAAATCAAGAATAATTTTAACTTTAAAGAATAAAAATCATTCTTGATTTATTTTAGTTTATTATAAATATTTAAATTGTAATAATTTTTTTCTCTTTAATAAAACTTAGATTTTCCAAATTTTACAGCTCTACTTTTAAAAGGAAAATAGATAAGGTAAGTGAGGATAATATATATTAATTCTACTACAACAATATAATAAGGCCATTCTCCGAAATAATTTATAGGAGATGAAAAATCAGGGACTCTATTGACATATAGATAATTAGTACCTAAAGAATCATTTAGAAAATATACTCCTAAACATATTAAGTTGATTACGAAAAATGCTGTAAAATATCCCCAAAGTGTTGGACGAAATTTAAAAAAGATATAAGCATAAACTACAGCAAATAATATATAGAAATGAGTTGTAAAAAAACTCAAAGTCATAAAATTAGGGAAAGAATACTTTACATCAGGAGTAGCAATAGCAAAAATAGCTCCTAAGCTCCAATAAAAACATAGTTGAAATAGTGTCTTTGAACCACTTAACATCATTATAATAACAAATATTAAAGTGATATTACATAGATGAAGTGGTAAAAGCTGAAAAATCTCTTCATTATTGTAGAGATGTCTGTATGTTAATTCAGCTAATTTTAAAATAAAAATAGTTATTGCTGAGAGTTTTGCAAAATATCTTTTATTGAAGAAATTAGCTATGAATAGTAAAAAAGTAAAAAATAAAATATTAGAAATAATTAAAATAAAATGTTCATTACTAAAAAGTTTAAAAGTTTCCATAGTCCCACTCCTTATTTATGAAATCCTAAATCAGCTGGATTATAATCTCCAGATACATATTCTACACTTCCGCCAGAAAGTTCAAATTTTTTTCTAGCCTCCACCACTTTTAAAATTAATTCAATAGTTTCAGAAGGGAGATTATCTTTTTTGAAAATCCCTTTAGACCAAAAATATAGAACTAAGTTACTATCCCCATAAATATGTTTATAATTTCCTTTAGTAGCAATATCAATAGCTAATAAAAGTCCAAGTAACTCTCCAAAATTATTTGTTTTTTCCTTTCCTAAGTGAATATTTCCAAATTCATTTGGAATATAACCATAGGAATTAAAGTGAGTAAGAGAGTTTCCTTTCTCATCAGTAATTCTGGTTTCAACTCCTATTCCTCTACCAGTTCCTGCATCAAAATATATTCCCATTGGAAGATTTTCTTGAATTTCCTTTTTTATCTCAGCTTTTTTTTCATAGTTAGCCCCTGCACCTAGCCAAGTTTCACACTCTTTTCTTGTGGGAAATGATTTATATCTAGCTTTTTTTCCGTTGACTAAAGTTTTACATTCGTCCCAAGTTTCTACAATACCAGAAATATTTTCTTTTTCTAAAAAGTATGCATAAAATTTTTTTGCCACAATTTTCCTCCACAAATTCCTTTATAGAGATATATTACCTCATAAAATAAAAATTTACAAATGTTTTTAAAATATATTCAAAAAATAGTTGCACAATTATAAGAATTATGGTAAAATAATTCCGATATTAAGAAAAATTTTTGTAGGAAGGTGAAAATATGAAAAACGGAATTCATCCACAATATAATGTTGTAACTGTTGAGTGTACTTGTGGAGAAAAATTTGAAACAAGATCAACATATGCTAAAGGAAGCGAACTTAAAGTAGCTGTATGTTCAAAATGCCACCCATTCTATACTGGAAAGGCTAAATTCATCGATGCTGCTGGAAGAGTTGACAAATTCAACAAAAAATATAGCATTAACAAATAGTAGAAATATTATAAAAAAAGAAAAGCAGGAGGAGAGAATCCTCCTGCTTTTTTAAAAATAAAAAATAGGGAGAAGTTCATGAAAATATACAAAAAACTATTAGGGATAATATTTTTGTTATTATCATTTAATTCTCTAGCACAAGAAAAAATATACAAAATAGCAACAGATATAGATTTCCCTCCATTTCAATACAGAAATAGTAGAAATGAACTTATAGGAATAGATATAGAGTTATTAGAAGCAATAGCAAAAAATCAGAATTTTAAATATGAAATTTTAGAGTTAGGATTTCAAGGAGCTATAAATGCACTAAATAATGGAGAGGTAGATGCTATTTTTTCAGCAATGACAATAACAGATAAACGTAAAGAGAAATATGATTTTTCAAATCCATATGTAAAAAATGGAATTGCTTTAGCAGTTAAAGAGGATTCAGATATAACTTCTTATGAAGATTTAAAAGGGAAGACAGTAACAATCAGAACAGGGACAGTAGGGCATGATTTTGTTAGTAAAATATCAGATAAGTATAATTTTTATTTAGTACATTTAGATGATGATTTAAATTTAGTTGAAGATGTAGTTAATAATATGTCAGATGCTTGTTTTGAAGATAGTATATATATAAGATATAATATATCAAAGGGAGAAAAAATAAAATTAGTCATAGAAGAAAAGCCACATTTAGAATGTGGAGTAATGGTATTGAAAGGAAAAAATCAAGAGCTATTAGAAAAAATAAATAAAGGTTTAAAAGAATTGGAAAAAAATGGAACATATAGGAAAATAATGGATAAATATTTAGTTGGATATAATGAGAGCCTTTAGAGAGAGTTGATTTTTATTATTTAAGAGCTGTAATTTTAAAAATTACAGTTCTTTTTTTTTGACTTAAATTTTTCTTTGATTAAAATCTGTGTTCTTATAATTGACAAAAAAAAAAAATGATACACTATATTAGTGTTATAATATAATTTTATTAATTTTTAATTTTAAAGGGGTTGAAAAAAATTTATATATTAATATTATTGGTTATAATCAATACTTTAACAATAGCAGAAGAAATAACTTTGGATGTAACAGCTAGAATAGTAGAGAATTTAACGATAACTACTAATGATGTCAATTTTGGAAAAATAGTAAGAGGAAAAGAAAAAAGAGAACCAGATGTTCCTGGAATGATATATATAGATGGAGAATCAAATTCGATAGTTTCTTTGGAATTGCAAGGAAATGGAGAAGAGATGAAAAATATACTTAACTTATATTATAAAGGAATAAAAAATGAAGAAAATAAAATTGCTTATAAAGCAAAGTTTTTTAGAAAAAATGGAGAAGAGGTTTTATTAAATTCTAATGGTAAATTAACTTTAAATTTATCTGATGAAGGAAGTGAAGAGATAAGTATAAAAGGTAGTATACAAACTAATAAAAATATAGAGTTAGGCAATTATGAAGGAGTAGTTTCAATAAGAGTTAAATATTTAAGATAAAAGGAGTTTTAATGAAAAGTTTAATAATTTTGATATTTTTATTCTCAATAAATATTTTTGCTGGGGAAGCAACAGTAAATATATCTGCAAAAATATTAACTCCTATAAAGTTAGAGGTTAAAAGAAATGTGGAGTTTGGTAATATTATAGCTGGAGAAAAAAATATAGAGGCTAAAACAAAAGGTGAAGTAAGCGTAAGTGGAATAGGAAAGGTAAAAATGTTTTGGAGAGATAGTGAGAGCAACCAATTCCAAGAAATGACAAAAAATTTAAAATTGAAAATGAAAAATAGATTGGGAGAAAAATTTGATGCTACATTATTTGTTCAAGATAAGAGTAGTTTAAAAAAATTAGAGTTTGTTAATGAAGAGGAAAAATTAATAAGAATAGATGGTTATATAGCTGAATTAAATAAAAATTTAGCAAAAGATGATTATAAAGGAGCAGTAATTATTCGAGCAGAATATATTAATTATTAGGGGGCAGAAGATTTTGAAAAAAATATTTATGTTTTTATATTTATTAATCACTATAAATATATTAGGAATGGAAGAAATAAAAGTTTCTTATCCTAAAGGCAGAGTGGATTTTAGTTTTTATCAAAATTTAGAAGAGGATAAATATAAGGGGAAATATGTAGATTTATTTGATTTTTTAAATAAAGATAAAAAATATAAATTCAAATATCAAATTGAAAAAAAAGATGAAAAAAATTTAGCTGATATTCAAATCAGAAAACTTGGTAATTTTGATTCAAATTATAGTTATATTGAAACAGCATATATACAGAGGATATATGTAATAGCTAAAAAAGGAGTAGACTTAAAAAATATAGATGAAAAAGAAAATTTAAGAGTTGGATATTTTGGAAAAGGAATAGAAGAGATAGAGAGATTAAAAAATTATTATGATACTCCAGAAAGTGATGTTACAATCTTTAGGAATGAAGAGGATATTTACTATGCTTTAATAACTGGAAATATTGATATTGCAGTGATAGCAAATCTAAAAAAAAGTAGTAATTTTCCTGATGTAGAGATTCTTACAACAATAAATGTAAAGGAGTACATTGGAATAAGAAAAGATAGAGAAGACCTATATCAACTTTTTAGTAAAAATATTGAAAAATTCGATAATAAAAAATTATTAGAGAGTAATAAAAAAAATAGAATAGAATATTTTAAATATTTATATAAAGATACTCCAACATACAATGATATAAAAATTAGATATAAAGACTTAAAAGTTTTAATTCCAGATAAAGAGTTTCTTCCTTACTATAAGAGTAGAGGAACTAAGTCAGAGGGAGTAGTTCCATATATAGGAGAAGAAATAGAAGAGATTTTAAGAGTTCCAGTAAGATATGTTCTTTCAAAAGATGAAGCTTGGGATATAAATGGAGTAGATTTTACTAAAGATAAATCAACTCTAAGTAGAGGATATTTGAGAAATAAAATAGTTGGAATTAATAAATTAACAGATGCTACTATACTTACTTATAAAGATTTAGAAGGAATGACAATAATAAAATTAAAGGATACAAATTTAAATAATTTACTGTCAAGGTTAAATAATAAAAAAATAATAGAAGTAAGTTCATTTGATGAGGGAATGAATTATTTAAAAAGTACTAAAAATAGTGTATTTATAGGAACACAATTATATTTAAACTATTATTTAAGAAGTGAAAATTTAGATAAAAAATATAAAATTAGTCAATCTAAATTTGAGATTTCAACGGAGATGACATTTAAAGATAGAGAATTAATGAAAATACTAAATGAAGTATTATTAAGTTATTCGGCTGATGAGATAGAGTATGTTGCTAATACTATGGTTGTTCCAAAATTAAATTTAAAAAGATTTGTTGTTGAAGGAATTTTAGCTGGAGTTATATTAGTTTATATAGTTTTATTAATTAAAAGAGGGAAAAAATAGAAAGGATATAAAATGAAAAAAAATATGTTAAAAGTAATATTTTTTTTTCTTATAGTTGCAGTAAGAAGTTTTTCGATAATTGATGATGAGATAAATGAAATATTTCAAATAGAGAGTAGTAAAAATAAAGAGTTAATATTAGAACAAGAGGTAAGGGCAGAAACTTTTGACCCAGTTTTAGTTAGGGATACATATTCTAAAAGATTGATTGATTACTTATATCAACAACTTTTTAAAATAGATGAAAATGGAAATGTGGAAAATTGCCTATTAGAAAAGTCTGAATGGAAAGATAAAACGAAACTGTATTGTATATTAAAAGATGATATATATTTTTATAATGGGGATAAAATAACAGCTTATGATGTAAAAGCTTCAATAGAGGATTTCATAGAAAGAAGTTTTATGAATATGTCATATGATTCAATAAAAAAGGTAAAAGTAATAAATGATAGAGAGTTTTATATTATTTTGAAATATCCAGATGTAACTTTAGAAAGAGCTTTGACTAATCCTATTATTTCTATAATAAAAAGAGTAGATGGGAAAATATTAGGAAGTGGAATATATTATGTAGCTGAAGAAAAAAATAAAGCATTTCTTTTGAAAAAGAACAAATATTATAAAGAGGAAAAATATGATTTTGAAAGTGTAGAGGTAAGGGGAGAATTAAATAGTTACCAAAGAATATTAAACTCTATGAAAGCTCATAAGTATATAACCTATGATTTATATAAAGAAGATATAGAAAAAGCTAAAGAGATAGGAGCTATAACCGATAGAATAAAAATAGAACAAGGTAATATTTTTGATATATATTCTCTGTTATTTGGAAATAATTATGAATACTCTTTAGACGAAAAAAAAGCTATTGAATCAATAATAGATAGAGATATAGAAACTGTTTATCCAGAAAAAATGTTTTTGAAGATAAAAGGGTTAAATGAAAATAAGTTTAAATTATCAAAATTAAAAAAAGAATATTCTTTAGAAAAATCTAGGGAAATAATTAAAAAGAATAATTTAGATAAAAGAAAAATAGAAATAATGTGTTTAAATACGATTCACAGTAGAGAAATGGCTAATAAAGTAATAAGAGAACTAGAAAAAGAAGGATTACAAGTAGAGTTAAAAATATATGATTTAAATAAATTTATGCATAAATTAAGAAGTAAGGACTATGATATTGCTGTATATAATATAACCATAAGTTCTAAATATTTAGGAGCGAGCTTAGAAAAAATATTGATAGGAGATTTGGCAAGTGAAGAGCTACATGATTCTATAGGACCATTTATATCATTGATGAAACAATCTAAAAGTCAAGATGAGACTTTCTTAGTGTTAGATAAAATATTATCTTTGATTTATAGTGGACGTTATTTTATCCCAATAGAGCATAAGGAAACATACATTTTAGGTGAAGGCGAAGTAATACAGAGAGTAAAAAAATAAAAAGTGAGGATACATTTATGAAAAAATGGATAGTTTTATTCTTTATTATAATTTATACTATTAGTTTTTCAAAAGTATATAGAGCTGATTTTATAAAAATAAATAAAACTGAAGATTTAATTATAGGAAAAACTACAAGAATAGATTTTGAAATGGATATAATTATTCCTAGAGAGGATTTTGAAGAAAAAGATTTTTTTTATTTTTCAAATGGAATGGGAAATCAATTTTTAAAGATAATAAATATTGATTTTAAGTCTTTTCAGTATAAAAAAGTAGGAAATAAAATTTATTTTAAAGATAATCTAAAAGAAAAAATAGTAAAAGAATTAGATTTAAAATTTTCTGGAACAATGGTTTTTGATTGGAAAGATAGCTCTGATAAGACTTTTAAAACATTAGAAAGTTTGGAAATAGGATACATAACAGATAGAACTAATCCAATTTTACTAGATTTTGATTTAATGACCCTAAATCCAATTAATGATGTTCAAGTAAAAGTGATTGAAGATATGAATTTGGGAGTTGTCTTTGCTGGAGAAAGATTGAGCACTAAAAATTCACAAAATAATGGTCATCCAGCAAAGATAGAGATAAAGGGAAAAAATAAAAAAAGAGTTGTAATTAAAATTCCTAAGATAGCAAAAATAACAAATGAAAAAAAAGATAGCTTGGATGTAAGTTTAAGTTTTAGAGAGAATAATAGTCAAGTTTTAATAAAAGAATTTAATAAAGACAAGGGAAATGAATCAAATAATGGAATGGTTAGTTTAAAAGATATTTTAATAGATGGAGAGAGTGAAACTTCCACTAAAAATAAAGGCACCTATGAGGGGAATTTTATAGTTCGAGTAGAATATGAACAGTAAATTAAAAATTTTATTAATAACAATATTTTTATTTATTTTAATTAATAAAATTAACTATTCAATTACAAATGAAAATTTAGAGGAAACATATATTCAAGTAAAAGTAAGAAAAATTAAAGATGATTTTTTTAAAGTAAAATATGATTATGCTACAGATGAAATTTATATAGGATGTAATAATTTATTTTATTTATTAGAAATTTTTACTTTAGAAATTGATATTAAAAATAAAGGGATAAAAGGGGAATTAGATGGGAAGAAAATAAATGTAAAGTTTAATAGTGATGATGCTTTTGTAGAAGATGAAGAGTTATATGTAAGGTATAAAGTATTGGGTAAAAAGTTAAATTTTAAGCTTACTAAATATAATCCAGCAATTTTATCCCTTGAAATGGAGCCTAATTTTACTCTATCTTATGAACATAGAGCAAAAGGAAAGTTAGAAAGAATACGTTTAGAAGATAAAGAGAATAAAAAAATTGACAATCATGATTTAGTAATGGAAGGAAGAATATTTAGACCAGGTTTATTAAAAGTAAATTATAGTTTTGATGATTTTAAAGAAAAAAATAACTATTACTTAAGCTATGAGTATGGAACAGAGTTATTATATGGGGAATACTATATGAATGGTATCTTAAAGCCAAAGTCAGAGATATCAACAGCAAAATTGTCTTATTCAAATTTTTATAAGGAAAATAATTTATCAATAGGAACTTTTAATATGGTAACTCCAAGCTTTTTAAACATAGATACTGATGTAATAGGTATAAATTTAAATGGAGATACTACTTATACGAGAAGAGAAAATGGAATCACAATTATAAAAGGAGAGGCTATAGGTGCTGAATCAGTAGAAATATATAGAAATAATGTTTTACTAGACTATACTTCTATAATAAATAATAATTTTAAATTTGAAATAAATGATGGTATTCTCAATTCTACATATCTACTAAAAATTTATTATGAAAATGGAAAAATAGAGGAAAAATGGGTATATTCATTGGGAGATGAAAATATTTTAGAAAATGGGAAGAAAAAAGTAGTTGCTCAAAGTGGAAAGAGTACTTCAAATGGAGATTTTCAAAACATATATGGACTTTATTATGGAGTAAATGACTATTTAACATTGGGTGCTGAAATTCAAAATCTAAAAGATTTAGATAATAAAAAATATAATTTTTTAAAGACTTCAACTATATTTAATACAGGATTACAAAATTTTCCAACTTTAATAAATTATAAAAATTATTTAGATTTAGATGATGTTGACTTTATTCATAATATATCTATTTTACAAAAATTTTATGATGTAAATTTAAAATTACAACACGATATTTATTCAGAAAAAATTTCAAAAATAATAAAATTAAAAAATGAAAGCTCTTTTTCTGTAAGTAAAGGGTTTAAAACAAATATTTTAGAATTGGGAATGAATAAGAAAAAAAGAGAAGACATTTTTAAAGAAAAATTAGATGAGAAAAGTTTGTATCTATTATGGTATACATCTCTATTAAATCCTGTTTCTTTCTCATTAAAAGTTGATAAGATATTAACAAAAGGAAATGAAGGTACAATATATAATCCAACACTAAGTTATTCAAGAGATTTTAGTATAATTTTAGATGGAAGAATTGAAAAATATAAAGATAATTTAGAGACAGAGCAAGATTATAAGTTAAAACTTACTAAAAGACAGATAGAATTAATAAAAAATAAATTATATGGGGATATAAGTTTACAAGCAGAATATAATTACAATAGAAGAGAGATAACTTATGGAATAGCTTTTAATATAGAATTAGATGATTTTATAAAGGTTTATTCTAAGAATACTTTAGACATAGATAAAAATAAAAATATTGAAAAAAGCTCAGGTATATCTTTAACTAAATTAATAAATCTAAGTAATCCACTTCAAACATTAGATAACAATAGCAGTGTTAATAACTATATAATTGAAGGAAGAGTATTTTCAGATAGAAATGGTAACGGAGTATATGATAAGGGAGATGAGGTAGTAGAAGGTGTAGAAGTTTTAGCAGATAATAAGGGTGGAGTTTCAAATAAAGAGGGATATTATATAATAAATGATAGTTCAAATAAAGATGATATAGTTTTAAAAGTAAATCAGAAAACAATAGATGTAATGTTAAAAAGTACTAAAGGAGATTTAAAAATAAAAGTAAAAAATTCAAGAACAATAAATGTTGATATTCCTTTAGAAGTAATATCAATGATTACAGGAAATATTTGGAATACTGATGATTTTTCTGAAAAAAAATTCACTCAAAATATAGCTAACACAAGTATAGAATTAATAAAAGATAATGAAATTTACAAGGAGTTTGACCCAGAATTTGATGGTATGTATTTTTTAGATGATGTTACTCCAGGGAAATATAAACTTAGATTTTTATACTTGGGAATTGAAAATGTTGAGTTTGAGCCAAAAGAAATAGATATAGAAGTGAAATTAGAAAATCCAGATGAAGGAATATATATAGAGGGACTTGACACAAGAATGCTTATCAGAAAAACAGAAAATAATATTGAATCTATAAAATCTAATGAGTTATTAGATGAATTTGATGATTTAATAGGTATAGAGTAGCTAAAAAATTTTAAGGTTAAGAAGGAGATTTATGAGATACTTAAAAAAAATTAAATATTTAATAATGATGCTTATATTTATTTCTTTTTCTTATTCTATTGAATTTGATATATCTGAAAAGCAAGTAAAAGATGGAATAGTATATAGAAGAGGGGAAAAAAATAGTTTTACAGGTGTTTTTATAGGGGAAAATATAAGAGAAGAATATAAAAAAGGAGTGTGGAATGGGAAGTATATAGGAGTAATAAAGATAGAGAAAGATGAATATATATGTGAGGGAGAGTTTGTTGAAGGAATAAAAAATGGAGATTGGTTTATTAAATTTCCAAATGGGAAGATACATGCAATTTTAAAATATAATTATGATTTACCTGCTGGACAGTGGACATATTTTTATCCCAATAATAGAGTGAAAGGATATGAGAATTTTGAAAATGGAATTATTTCAGGAGAGGTTACTGTATACAGAGATAATGGGGACCTTTTAAAAAAGCTTGAATATAAAAATGGACTAGTTGATGGAGAAATGATAATTTATTCTAAAAATAAAGTATTAGACTCAATAGTAAATTTTTCAATGGGAAAATTAGATGGAAAAATTGCAATATACTCTAATAATAATATATTACAATTAGATGGTAAATATAAAAATGATAAGCGTGAAAGTTTATGGAGACTTTATTATAATGATGGAAATTTAAAAATGGTAGTAGCTTATAATCATGGATTAAAAAATGGAAGAATGATTGTATACAATAAAGAGGGTCAAATAGTTCAAAGTACGATTTATAAAGAGAACAATGAAGTTGATGAAAAGGGCAATATTATTGAAAAGGCAGATAATAAGAGTGATACTAAAGACAATATTCTAATTAGATTTAAAAATATTAGTTATGACTTAGAATATATTAAGTATAATGAGGTTCTTTCAAATTTATAGGGGGGTAATAAAATGCTAAAAAAATTAATATTGATTTTTTTATTAGGATTTAAAAGTTTTTCTCTTAATTTTTCAATAGCTCCAACAGAATTTGAAGTTGACTTAAATAAAAATTCTATTCATGAAGTTTATGTGATGAATAATACTGCTGAACCATTGAGAATAGAAGCTTATACAGAAATTATTCCAGAATATTTAGAAAATAATTTAATAGATGATATTGTAATATTTCCTAAAATCATTTCTATTAGACCAGGAGGAAAACAAACTATAAGGTTTAAGGTTAAAGAAAATAAAAATAAACAAATAGGAGTTTATAAAAATTTAATGGTGTTTAGAGAAGTTCCAAATAGAATAAAGAAAATTTCAACGAACTCTGAATCTCAATTTTCAACAAAATTAAGTTTTATTACAGAAATAGCAATTGGTATAAAAGGAGAAAAAAAATGAAAAAAATAATAGGAATTTTATTTATATTAATAACAGGAATAAGTTATTCGTTAAGTTTTACTGTCTATCCTACAAAATTTGATGTTGATTATAAAAAAGTAGGAGTTTATGAGGTCGAAATAATAAATAATACTTTAGAGCCATTAAGAATAGAGATTTTTCCAGAAGCTGATAAAGAATTTGGAGAGGATTATAACATAAATAAAAATATAACAATTGTGCCTAAAAATATATTTTTAAAACCCGGAGGGACACAATTAATAAGATTTAGATTTAAGCCAGATACAAATGTAAAAGATGGTCAATATAAAAGTAATTTAATTTTTAGAGAGATACCTTTTGAAATAAAGACAGAAGCTAAAACAGAAGAAAAAGTAGATACATTAGTAAGTAGTATTAAATTTATAACAGAGATGGCTATCCCAGTGTATTTAACTACAGATAATATCAGATTAGATGGAGAAGTAAAAAATGTAGAGGTAATAGGAAAAGGTAAAAATTTATTAATAAAATGTGATACCAATTCTAAAGGAAACTCTTCAATTGAACTGTTATATTCTTTAGAAATTTTAGATACAAAAGAAAAATTAACAGGAATTTTAGGTTATACAGCTAGAACAGGGAATGAAACAATTTCATTAGCAGTTTCTTTAAAAAATAATCTAAAAGGTAAAAGAGGAATTTTTAAAATTTATGATAAAGATGGAAAAGTATATTTTAAGAAAGATGTAAAGTTTTAAAAAATATTTATATATTTTTTAAAAATAAAAATAAAGGAGGAAGAATAGATGAGAAAAAAAATATTATTAGGAGTTTTAGCACTTTCAACAATTATCACTGCAGCAGGGATAGAGGATGTAATGAATGAAGTAAATAATAAGTATGGATATGCTTCTGGAAATTTAAAAATAAGTGCTGAAGTGGTAGCACCTATAACTTTAGAGGTTGAGGAATTGGATTTTGGAACTGTTCCTATGGGAAAAATAAAGGATATTCCAATGAAAGAGGGAAAAATTAAAATAGAAGGAACAGCGGGGAAAAATGTTCAATTATTTTTCTATCCAACAGGAAGTGGTTCAGCTATAGCTAATGGAGGAATGCTTACAGAAAATGTACAAATAGAACTAATTAATACAACTAATAAAGATAGTAAAATAATATATTTACCTAGAATATCAGATGAGCATGTTGATTTAAATACTAATACAGTAGCATTAGTTGATGGAAGTAAAACATTAATAGTTACTGGTTCTGTAGATGCAACAGGAGCTCAAGATTTAGGAAAGTATGAAACAAATATGACTGTTAGAGTAAAATATCAATAATTTTTAACTAAAGGGCAAGAAATCATTTATTTTTAAAATGAAGTGATGAACTGCCCTATTGTTTTTTATAAGATAAGATGATATAATACTTTCATAAGTTATTTAATAAAATTAAGGAGGAACAAATGGCAGTTATAGAGATAAATCATCCATTAATTCAACATAAGTTAACAATTATGAGAAGTGTAGATACAGATACAAAATCATTTAGAGAAAATTTAAATGAGATAGCAAAACTTATGACATATGAGGCAACAAAAAATTTAAAATTACAAGATAAAGAGGTTACAACTCCACTTATGACAACAACAGGGTGTGAGTTACAAGATAGATTAGCGATTGTTCCTATCTTAAGAGCAGGACTTGGAATGACAGATGGTATATTAGACCTTATGCCTACTGCTAAAGTTGGACATATAGGAGTATATAGAAATGAAGAGACTTTAGAGCCAGTATATTACTACTGTAAACTTCCTGTAGATATTACATCTAGAAAAGTAATAGTAGTAGATCCTATGTTAGCTACTGGTGGTTCAGCTGTATATGCTATTGACTATTTAAAAAATAGTGGAGTAAAGGATATAATATTCATGTGTTTAGTAGCAGCTCCAGAAGGAATAGCAAAATTATTAAATAAACACCCAGATGTAGCTATATATACAGCTAAAATCGACCAAGGATTAACAGCAGAAGGATATATCTATCCAGGACTTGGAGATTGTGGAGATAGAATATTTGGAACTAAATAGTTTGTAACTACTCAGCCACTAAATTAATTTAAGAAAACTCAAAGAATTGTGTAATTTATGAAGAGAAGTTAGATTAACTCAGCGAAATCGAACGCTAAAAAATGCAATAAGTCGAAGACTTAACCCTTGCATTTTTAGTGAAATAAGCTCATAGTTAATCAACTTCTTGGAATATGGAACAATTCTTAGTTTTCTTTTTAAATCATAAATAGCTGAGTAGTAACAATAGTTTATAGAGCTGGGGGCAGAAGCCCCCTTTTTTATTATCAAAAAGAATCTAATTCCTCAATAGTATTTTTTAATATTTCAATTCCTCTATCTATATCTTCAAGTGAGCATTGAGCAAAGCTTAATCTAATATAATTAGGAAAATCATTGGAAAAAACAACTCCTGGAATAATTTTAACTCCTTGTTTAATAAGTTTAAAATATATGGCTTCTCCAGTTATATTATTAGGAAGTTTTATCCAAAAAGAGAGCCCCCCTTGAGGTTTAGAAAAAGAAATTTTATCTATATTTGAAAGTTTTTCAATGAGGAAGAGTTGTTTTTCTTTAAAATGAACTCTAAGTTTTTCAGTATACTCTTTCCAAATATCATTTTCTAAAAAATATTGAAATATTCTTTGATTTAATCCTGAAGTTGAAATGTCTGAAGAGTATTTAGCTCGAATAATTTCATTGATAAGAGAGTTAGGAGTTATCATAAATCCAAGTCTAAAACCAGGCATAAAAACTTTTGAATAACTTTTTATATAGATTACTCGATTATTATTATCAAAACTTTTTAAAGGTAAAATCTTTTTATTAAAATATATATCTGAGCTGCTGTCATCTTCAAGAATATAAAAGTTATACTTTTCAGCTAATTTTAAAAGTTTTATTTTTTTATTTTCAGAGAGAGTTACTCCAGTAGGATTTTGAAATATTGGTATTGTATAGAGAAGTTTTATCTTATTAAATTTAAGAAAACTTTCTAGCTCATCTAAATTGATTCCATCATCTTCAATTGAAATCTTTTTTATAGAAGCTCCACTATTTAAAAAACTATTTATAGCTCCCTTATATGTAGGATTTTCAATAACAACAATATCCCCACTTTGAATTAAAATTTGACTCAATAGATTAATTCCTTGTTGTGCCCCTGATATGATTTGAATATTATCTAAGTTTGTAAAAATATTAAAACTTTTTAAATTATTAACAATAGTTTTTCTAAAGTTAATATTTCCTTGTGGAACTTCATAGAGTAAGGCTTTTTCTCCATCAGTATCTAATATTTTATTGATACTCTCTTTTAAAATTTCAATGGGGAAAAAATTACTTTTAGGAGATGCAGAAGAAAAATCAATTGTACAATTTTCATTGAAGTAATTATATTTAAAATCTTCATTTGCCATATAATCTTCAGAGTAAAAAATATGTTGATTCCTATTATTTTTTATAAAAAAACCACTTCCTTTTTTACTCGCAACATATCCATCTTTTTCTAATAGTTCATAAGCTTTTATCACTGTAAAAATACTTATATTAAAATCCTTTGCTAATTTTCTAATACTAGGAAGTTTAGATAAAATTTTTTTATCTTCAATATCTTTTTTTAAAAAGTTATATAGTTTTAAATATAGAGTATCTCCAGGAAAAAGTTTTAAATTATCCATTATTTTTCTCCTTTTAAAATTGTTACGGTACAATTCGGAATGAAAAAATTGAATTTATGACAAAGATATGTAATAATATTTTTATAAATAATATAATTGTACCGGTACTCTTATTATAATATGAATATAAAAAATAATAAAGGGTGATAATTATGTCAAGATATGAGCTTAATAAAAATTTAGCACAGATGTTAAAAGGAGGAGTAATAATGGATGTTACTACTCCAGAGGAAGCAGTTATAGCTGAAAAAGCAGGTGCTTGTGCTGTAATGGCTTTGGAAAAAGTCCCAGCTGATATAAGAAAAAATGGTGGAGTAGCAAGAATGTCAGACCCTAAGATGATAAAAGAGATTCAAAAAGCTGTTTCTATTCCTGTTATGGCTAAAGTTAGAATTGGACATTTTGTAGAAGCTCAAATATTAGAATCTTTAGAGATTGATTATATAGATGAAAGCGAGGTATTGACTCCAGCAGATGATAGATTTCATATAGATAAAACTAAATTTCAAGTTCCAGTTGTATGTGGAGCAAAAAATTTAGGAGAAGCTCTAAGAAGAATACAAGAGGGAGCAAGTATGATAAGAACTAAGGGGGAACCTGGAACTGGTGATATAATAGAAGCTGTTAAACATATGAGAAGAATGAATGAAGAGATTAGAAGAATAAGTTCAGTAGAAGAGTCAGAGTTATATAATATAGCTAAGGAGTTAGGAGTTTCATATGAGTTATTAAAATATGTACATAAAAATAAAAAGTTACCAGTAGTTAACTTTGCTGCTGGTGGGGTAGCCACTCCAGCAGATGCTGCTCTAATGATGCAATTAGGTTGTGATGGTGTTTTTGTAGGATCAGGAATATTTAAATCAGGAGATCCTGCTAAAAGGGCAGCAGCAATAGTAAAAGCAGTAACTAATTTTGATAACCCTAAGATATTAGCAGAGGTATCAGAAGATTTAGGAGAAGCTATGGTAGGAATAAATGTATATAGCTTAGGAGAGAAAGAAAAAATGTCTGATAGAGGTTATTAATTATGAAAATAGGAATTTTAGCTTTACAAGGAGCTTTTTTAGAACATAAAAAAATGTTGGATAAATTAGGAGCTACAAGTATATATATTAAAGAAAAATCTCAACTTGAAGAGGTAGATGGAATAATTTTACCAGGTGGAGAGAGTACTGCTATGGGAAAATTAATGAGAGAGTTTAATTTATTAGAACCTCTAAAAGAGAAGATAGAAAATGGAATGCCAGTATTTGGAACTTGTTCAGGGTTAATTCTTCTAGCTAAAAAATTAGTTAGTGATGATACAGTTCATTTAGGAGTAATGGATATAGCTGTAAAAAGAAATGGTTATGGTAGACAGTTAGGAAGTTTTAAATATTTAGGAAGTATCAAAGGAATAGAAAAGAAAATAGAAATGGTATTTATAAGAGCTCCATATGTAGAAACAGTAGGAGAAGAGGTTGAAATTTTAGGAGAAGTTGAAGGAAAAATTATAGCTGTAAAAGAAAAAAATATGTTAGGGATATCTTTTCATCCTGAGTTAACAGAGGATACAACATTACATGAATATTTTTTAAATATGGTAGAAAAAAATAAAAAATAATTATAATTTTCAAGAAGAAAAATTAAAGAGAGAACTGAAGTTTTAAAATTAACTTCAGCACTTAAAAATTTTTCTTCTTTTTTCTTTTCTTTAACTAATATAAGTGATAAAATTAAAAATAAAGATAAAGGAGAGAAGATGGGAGATAAGTTATCAGAGATATTAGCTCAAGGAGAGAAGAGAATAATAGGGCAAAATAGATATATAACCTCAGCTGTACTTATAGCTATTGTAGAAATAGATGGTAAAGAGTATATTATTTTAGAAAAAAGAGCTTTACATATTAGACAGGGAGGAGAGATATCTTTTCCAGGAGGGAAATTTGACAAAGATGACATTACAACTGAATATACAGCTATAAGAGAGACTATTGAAGAGTTGGGAGTAGCTAGAGAAAAAATAAATTTAAAAGGGAAATTTGGAAGTTTAGTAAGTCCTAATGGAATAATTTTAGAAGTATATGTTGGGTATGTAGATATTAAGAGTATAGATGAATTAAATTATAATATTGATGAGGTGGAAAAAGTTCTATTAGTACCTCTTGAATTTTTTCAAGAGAATACTCCTAGAATGGAAAAAATTGAGATGGAAAATAGACCTCTTTTTTCTACAAGTGAATTAAGATTACCTGCTAGATATGGAAACTCTTGGTTAGGAAGAGCTAGAGAGGTATATTTCTATAATTATCAAGGAGAGATTATCTGGGGACTTACTGCAGAGATTATTCATGAATTTGTTAGTTTGTATAGCTTATAAATTTATTTTCTATTTAATAAAATATACAAATATGATAGAATATAAGAGGATATAAACTTGCTATATGGGAGGTAATATTATGATTTTAAGTAGAGAGACAGCAGCAAGAGTGATAGAGGAATTAAAACTACAAGGGAAAAAAGTAGTATTTACTAATGGATGTTTTGATATTTTACATGTAGGACATTTAAGATATTTAAATGATGCTAAAAAACAGGGAGATGTTTTAATAGTTGGAGTAAACTCAGATGAATCAGTAAGAAGATTAAAAGGACCAACTAGACCTATAAATAATGAGATAGATAGAGCAGAGATGTTATCTGGATTAAAAGCAGTAGATTTTACTCTTATTTTTGATGAATTAACACCAATAGAAACTTTAGAAAAAATTAAACCATCTATTCATGTAAAAGGTGGAGATTATACAAAAGAACAATTACCAGAAACTGCCACAGTAGAAAAAAATGGTGGAGAGGTAATAATCTTATCTTATGTTGAAGGAAAATCTACAACTAACATAGTAAATAAGATACAATTTAAAAATGAAAAGGAAGATGATGAGGGAGGAGAGAATGAATAAAATTCTCACATTTGATGAGTTAAATAATCTAGCAGAAAAATTAGCTGATTACTCTTGTGAAAATACAGTAATAGCTTTAATAGGAGATTTAGGTACTGGAAAAACTACATTCTCTCAACATTTTGCTAAAAGATTAGGAATAGATGAAAATATAAAAAGTCCAACTTTTAACTATGTATTAGAGTATTTAAGTGGAAGATTACCTCTATACCATTTTGATGTATATCGTCTAGGAGAAGCAGAGGAAATATATGAAGTAGGATATGAAGACTATCTAAATAGTAATGGAATACTTCTTATAGAGTGGGCTAATATAATAGAGAGCGAGTTACCAAAAGAGTATATAGAAGTAAAATTAAATTATCATGGTGAAGATACTCGTGAGGTAGAATTGAGATATATAGGAAATGAGGCAAAAGAGAAGGAGATGTTAGAGTATGTTGGTTTTAGCTATTGATACAGCAACTAAGATAGGAAGTGTCTCTCTATTTGATGATAAAATAGGAGTTATTGGAGAGTTAAATCTCTATGTAAAAGTAAATCATTCAGCAGTTATTATGGAGATGATAGATAATCTTTTTAAGATGACAAAACTTTCTATAAAAGATGTAGATAGAGTGGCTGTAACTGTTGGACCTGGGTCTTTTACAGGAATAAGAATAGGGGTAGCTGTAGCTAAAGGGCTATGTTATGGAACAAAAAAAAGTATTGTAGGAGTAAATGAATTAGATTTATTAGTTCAAAATACAGAGTGTGGAGAAGGGGTAATAGTTCCACTTTTAGATGCTAGAAAAGAGAGAGTATACTATTCAATCTATGAAAAAAAAGAAGGAATTAAAAGAGTTTCAGAGTATAAAGATGGAGAGTTAAGAGATCTTTTAGAAGAGTTAAGAGATAAAAATGTAATCTTCTGTGGAGATGGAGCTATTGCATATGAAAAAATAATAAAAGAGGTATTAGGAGAGAAAGCAAAAATAGTTTCAAAAGGAAACTCTATACCTAGAAGTGTTTTAGCAGGGCAGATGGCTATTGATATGCAAGAAGATAACCTATATACATTAGAGCCATTCTATGTAAATAAATCTCAAGCAGAGAGAGAAAGGGAAGAAAGACTAAAGAGAAATTAATTTATTTTAAAATAGTTATGGGAAGAGATAATAGATAATTTAAGAGGTGAAGGAAATGTTAGTGAAAAAATGGAGATGTACAGTATGTGATGAGTTATTTGATTATGATAAAAAGCCAGCAACTTGTCCAGTTTGTGGAGTAGGACAGGAGCTTTTTGAATTGGTAGAAGTAGAAGTATCAGAAAATTCTATTGCAAAAGAGATTGATGTAGTAATAATAGGTGGAGGAGTAGCTGCTGTAAATGTAGCTGATTCTATCAGTGCTAAAAATAAATTAGCAAAAATAACTATCATTTCAAAAGAAGGATACTTACCATACTACAGAACAAGACTTACAGAGATATTAGATAATGATATTCCAATGGAAAGAATGGAGATAAAAAAACAGTCTTGGTATGATGAGAGAAATATAAAAGTGATGTTAAATGAAGAAGTTACATCTATTTTAAATGGTGAAAAAGCTGTTATTCTTTCTAATGGAGAGAAATTAAAATATGACTCATTAGTAATAGCTACTGGAGCAAAATGTTTTGTACCTCCATTTGAAAATAAAGACTTAGAGGGTGTAAGAGTAATAAGAGAACTAAAAGAAACTCTTGAAATAAAAGAGGTAGCTAAAAAATGTAAAAATGTAGTAATAATCGGTGGAGGAGTTCTTGGATTAGAAGCTGCTTGGGGAATAAAAAATCTTGGGGCTAATGTAACTGTATTAGAAGTTATGCCAAGAGTATTACCTAGACAATTAGATGAAAGAGGAAGTTCTCTATTAGAAAAGATGATAAAAACTTCAGGAGTAAATATTATGACTGGAGTAGAGATAAAAGGATTTGCAGGAAATGGAAAAGTAGAAAAAGTTCTTTTAAAAGATGGACAGGAGCTAGCAGCAGAACTTGTAATAGTAAGTGCTGGTATACGTCCTAATCTAGAGTTTGCTGTATCTTCTGGAATAAAAATAGAAAGAGGTATAGTAGTAAATGAAAGAATGGAAACATCACTAAAAGATGTATATGCTTGTGGAGATGTAGCTGAATTTAATGGAAAGATAATAGGACTTTGGCAAGTAGCTATGGAACAAGGAAAAGTGGTAGGTGCTAATATTTGTGGAGAAGAAAAAATATATGCTGAACAAGTACAACCACTTAGCTTCGAAGGAATGAATACTCAACTTCTTTCTATTGGAGAGATAAAATGTGAAGCTGATTGTAGAGAGATAGTAGAAGATTATAATGCAACAAGAGATATCTATAAAAAATTCTTCTTCCAAAATGATATTTTAAAAGGAGTAATTTTAGTAGGAGATATTTCTAAGTCAGTAGCTGTGATAAAAGGAGTAAGAGAGGAGATTAGAAAAAATCAGATTATAACTAAATTATATAATTAGTACTTGATTTTTTCCAATTTTAGTGTAAAATTATAGGAGAGCAATTTCTAACTACTAAAATTAAGAATTTTCAGAAATTAGGAGGAAGAATTGAATACTTTTATAAATTTAGATGATACAACTTTTGTAGAGCAGCTAAAGAAAGAAAAAGGGCTTGTAATTTTAAACTTTATTGCAGATTGGTGTGGACCTTGTAAGATAATGAGTCCAATTTTAGAGATGATAGCTAAAGAGGAGTGTATAAAAATATTTAAAGTAAATGTAGATGATAGTCCTAACTTAGCTGTTGAATTTGGAATAACAAGTGTTCCTGTTACAATGTTTATGGATGATGGGAATAAGATTTGCCAAATAAATGGATTAAAATCAAAAGAGGAGCTCAAAGAAAAATTATATGAAATAAGATAATGAAGGCTGACTAGGTAGTTTTACTATTTAGTCAGTTTTTATTTTTGTAGAAAAAATGAAAAATCTATGTAAATTATTGTATAAATATGGTATAATTACCTAATAATATTTAGTTTTAAGAGAGGATTACAACTATGAGAGATAGGATAAGATTAGCAATAGCATTTATAGTTGTTTCGTTAACTATATTAGGTTTGGATAACCTACCAGTGATAACGGACATTTCCAACTCTGGAATAGAACTGAAAAAAGAGAGAGAAGGTTCTATCTTAGCTGGCACGGATGAAGTTGAAATAGATTTAATAAATAATATAATGAAATCTAATAATGGATTAAATCTTAAGCAGGGAGATTTAGAATTAAAAGCCTATGATTTAAAAAGAGATATAGATAAAAATAGAGTTTATGTAAATGGTGAGTTACAAACTTTATTTTCAAATGAACAAGGAGATATTAGTTTACAGTCACTAAAAGGTGGAGAGGTAGCACTAGACGGAAGTGAAGGAACTTTTTACAATAACTTTGGATATTTAGAAGTAGGAAAAATAACTGGTGCTGAAAAACCAAATGATAGAATATATTTCGGTGGAGATAAGGTAGAGTATAAAGATAAAAAAATATATATTAATGACGGTTGGTTAACAACTGATTATAATATAAATAAAACGAGAAATCCCAATGATGCGGGGTATCACTTTTTAACTGAAAATATGGTAATAGAACCAGAAAAGCAGATTACTTTAAAAAATAGTGATTTTTATATTGGAGATGAGAGTAAACTTCCTTTTAGATTTCCATGGTTTAGAGCAAATATAAGACAGGGATCTATGGTTCCATTATTTCCAGAGTGGGGAGATGATGATTACTATGGATGGAATACTACATGGGGATTTCTTTATGGAGATAGTGGAGATAAATATGTAGGTGGATTTGCTCCAAAATTTGCAGATAAAATGGGCTTCTTAGTGGGAAGATGGGAAAACTGGTATAAAACCGAAAAATTTGGTACTATGAAACTAGATATTGATGATTGGTTAGTATATTCAAAAGAGGATAGTATAGATAAGAGCAAGGCTACTGATGGAGAATTATTATCACATGAAGAGAGAGAAAAAAGATACAGAATAAATTATACTCATGAATATAATGGAGAAAAGGGAAAATTATATTTTAATACTATCAATGCTACTTATAATATGATTCCTAGATTAGATGATATAGTAAATGAATATGCCTTAAGAAGAACAGATGCTGATGGAAATGGTAAAGGAGCATTTGGAAAAAGAGAAGAGCAAGGATTACGTCCAGATTTAACAAATACTATGAGTTTTTTTAGTATGGATGCTGATTTGAAAAACCTAGGAGAAAATAAGGATATTACCTTAAAAAGTAGATTAAAACTTACTGATGATAAAAAAACATATGCTCTTATGGTATATGATGATATTGATGATATCTCTTATGGAAGTAGTATAGATAATGATTTATTCAGTCAAGTAGAGCTAACAAAGGATAATGCTGATTATAAAATAAGTGGATACTATAATTATCTATATGATATGGACCCAGGTTCTACTTTTAATGATACTCAGTCAAAGGCTGAAGATTTTGGATTTGAGTTTTTAGATAAAGATACTAAAATTGGATTTACTTATGATGAGAAAAATGGAGATAGATTTAGAAGATTAGGTCTTTGGGAAAGAGACCCAAAACTTAATAATCTATTAACATATCAAAGTATGTATGGAACAAACTTTAAAGCTGATTACTCTCCAAGTACAGTAAAAGAGTATAATAGATTTGATACAAAAGATTTGAGAGTATCTTTTGGTGAATATGATTTCTATGGAGATTATAAGATAAAAGCTGGATATGATTACTATTCTGAGATTAGAGAGTTAGATTTAGGAAATGATCCATTAAGAATGACACAAGCAGAAAGAACTGCTATCAATAGTGGAAAAGATTTGACTTCTGTTCCAATGGAAGACCAATTAATAAAAGGTAATTATAGAAGTAAACAATATAATAGATTTGAAGATATTATTTATAGCGACTTTGAACAACAAAGAGGATATGTAGATATATTTGATGAAACTACAAAATTTTCATTTGCTGGTGGACAGACTAAAGAGGAGTTCTGGGATAGAACAGGAATATATACAGCTGATGGCTATAGAAAATATATAAATGAGTCAGATTTCTATGAAGTAACTGCTGAAAGAAATGAGATAGATTTAGATGGTTTTGGAGAGCTTGCTCTATTTGGAGGAGTAAGATATGATGAGTATAGTAAGGGATACAATCCATATAGTAATAGCGGAAAAGGAAACTATGCAAGTGGAGAGGATTCTACTTTAAGAACTCAATTAAAATTAAACCATACTATGACTTTATTTAATAATGAGGATAATATCAATAGAAGTGTAGATTTATCTATGGCTAATGATTTAACTCTATTCTATCAAAGATATGATTATGACTCTGGAAGTATAAACTTTGGTAATGAAACAGATGGAAGAAGTGCTGAGTATATAAGATTGAAAAATAAAGATAATATCTATCAAGTAGTAGATACAGTGAGTACAACAGTAGGAAATACAGAAACTATCTATACAATAGATTACAAAAGAGCAGAAAATCCAGCTACTAATGAGTTAAATAATGAAGTTATTAAAAATAACTTAGAATTTAAAATAGATGGAGATAAATCTTTAGTACTTAACTATGGACAGGATAGAAAATATACTGATGAAACTCAAAGTGGAGAGAACTATAATTATTACACTTTTAGAGATTATGGTGTTACTTACTACCTTGGCGGACATAAATTATCATATCAAAATAATAGTATAGATTCTAAAATTTGGGATATTAAATATTGGTATCTAAATGATGGAACAAAATTTTTAGCAGATAATGCCAAAGAAAAAATTAGACTAAACACTTATTCTTATGAATATACATTTGGAGATAATAAGTTAGGTTTAGATTTTAGTGAAGGTAGAGATGATAGAACAAACTATGATTCTAAAAATTATGGAAAAGAACTAGATGTTAAAAATCAAATCTATGGAATCTCTTTCTTAGATGGTGGAGATGAGATAGAAAACTATTATAGAGCTACTTATGAAACTTATAATCACAATGAACCAAATGCTAGAAATTTAATTTTAGATGGAAAAAATTATAATAGTCAAAACTCTGATGTAGTATCATTTAGATATGAGTATAGAGATAAGAGATTTACAGATGAAGAGCTTAGAAGATATGCTGAGATAGAGTATGATAAAGACTCTACTTCACTTACTCCACAAGAGATATATAGAGTAAGAGATATTCTAAGAAATAGAGAGAGAAATCATGTGGACTTCAAATTAAATAGAAGTATCTATGATGATTTTACAGATATGGCTGAATATAAACGTAATTTTAGAGTAAATTTAATGTTACAAAGAAATGATGCTAGATATGAGAGAACAGGAGATTATTGGAACTCACTTAAAGAGATACAAGCGGGAGTTTTCTATTCTCAAAATAGATTTGGTATAGGATATCAAGTAGATGAAAGTGCTGACTGGAGAGATAATAAAAATACAGGAACAAAAAAATGGACAAAAATTGATAGAGAGCACAAACTTAGCTTTGTTACTAAAATAGGAAAACCAAGTGAAGGTTGGACGCTAAAAACTTATGCTAAATTTTATGAAGATTTAACTGATAAAGTAAAAGATGATGAGAGAAAAAGAAAAACATCACTTGATGGCTTAGGTATAGAGATAGGAAAAGAGATGGGTTACTATCAATGGTCTTTAGCTTTTGAAAAACAATATGTTTTAAGTGCTAGAGATTACGAGTGGAGAGCAGCTCTTCAATTTACACTACTTACATTCCCAAGCAATCCAATATTTGGTATTGGTGCTGATACTGATGCTAAAAAACATACTGAGCCACAAACATATATGTTTGATGGATTAAAAGTAAAAGATGTAATAGATTAGAAAAAATTGCAAAATTGATGATATAGGAGGAAAAATATGAAAGTAATATTACCAAGCGGAGACGTAAAAGAGTTTGAAGGAGAAGTAAACCTATTTACAGTAGCTAAAAGTATAAGTAACTCACTTGCTAAAAAATCAGTTGCTGCTAAAGTAAATGATGAATTAGTGGATATGTCAACTGTATTAAATGGAGAGGAGTTTAGAATAGAATTTATAACTCCAGAAACAGAAGAGGGAGAAGAGATAATAAGACACTCTACTGCACACCTTATGGCACAAGCAGTAGTTAGATTATTCCCAGGAACAAAAGTAGCAATAGGACCAGCTATTGAAAATGGATTCTATTATGACTTTGATCCAAAAGAGCAATTTACAGAGGAAGATTTAGCTAAAATAGAAGCTGAAATGAAAAAAATTGTAAAAGAAAATGAAAAAATTGAAAGAGTAATGATGACTAGAGAAGATGCTATAAAGCACTTTGAAGAGTTAGGAGAAGAGTATAAAGTAGAGATTATAAAAGAGATAGCTCAAGGTGAGATGTTATCTTTCTATAAACAAGGAGAGTTTATGGACTTATGTAGAGGACCTCATGTACCATCTACTTCTTACTTAAAAGCTTTCAAACTAAAATCAGTAGCAGGAGCTTATTGGAGAGGAAACTCTGACAATAAAATGTTACAAAGAATATATGGATTTGCTTTTGCAGATGAGAAAAAATTAAAAGATTATTTAACTTTATTAGAAGAAGCAGAAAAAAGAGACCATAGAAAACTAGGAAAAGAGTTAGATTTATTCTTCGTAAGTGAATATGGACCTGGATTCCCAATATTCTTACCAAAAGGAATGGCAATAAGAAATACTCTTATCAACTTATGGAAAAGAGAGCATACTCTTGCTGGATATACAGAGATAATGACTCCAATTATGTTAAATAAAGAGTTATGGGAAACTTCTGGACACTGGTATAACTATAGAGAAAATATGTACACATCTACAATAGATGAAACAGAATTTGCAATAAAACCAATGAACTGCCCAGGAGGAATTATTGCTTATAAATATCAATTACACTCATATAAAGATTTACCAATAAGATGTGGAGAATTAGGAACTGTACATAGACATGAGTTCTCTGGAGCATTACATGGACTTATGAGAGTTAGATGTTTCACTCAAGACGATGCTCATATATTTATGACACCAGAGCAAATAGAAGAGGAAATTATAGGAGTAGTAAACTTAATAGATAAATTCTACAGTAAATTATTTGGATTTGAATATCACATAGAATTATCTACAAAACCAGAAAAAGCTATTGGTTCTGATGAGATTTGGGAAAAAGCTGAATCAGCACTTGCAGGAGCACTAGAGAAAATAGGAAAATCATATAAATTAAATCCTGGAGATGGAGCTTTCTATGGACCAAAATTAGACTTCAAAATTAAAGATGCTATTGGAAGAACTTGGCAATGTGGAACTATCCAACTAGACTTCAACTTACCAGAAAGATTTGATATAAGCTACATAGGTGAAGATGGAGAGAAACATAGACCAGTTATGATTCATAGAGTTGTTTATGGTTCTATCGAAAGATTTATAGGAATCTTAATAGAGCACTATGCTGGAGCTTTCCCATTATGGTTAGCACCTACTCAAGTAAAAGTTTTAACTATCAATGATGAAACAAAACCTTATGCTGAGGAAATTTGTAGAACTTTACTAGAGAGAGGAATAAGAGCAGAGCTAGATGATAGAGCAGAATCTATTGGATACAAGATAAGAGAAGCTAATGGAAAATATAAGGTTCCTGTTCAATTAATCATTGGTAAAAATGAAGTTGAAAATAGAGAAGTTAATATTAGAAGAAGAGGTTCTCAAGAGCAAACTTCTATGAAACTTGATGAGTTTTTAGATATGATTGTTGACGAAGCTCAAGTAAAATTTGATAAATAATTTTTAAAATTTAATTAGAAATATAGTAGGTGTTGTAATTTTATGGTTACAACACCTTCTTTTCTAAATTTATATAAAAATAGGAGGTGAAAATGTATTTAGATAGAAATATAAAACTTATCTTAGATATTTTACAAGAAAATGGACAAGGATATATTGTTGGAGGGTATGTGAGAGATGTTCTTTTAGGCCTTGAACCAAAGGATTGTGACTTTGTTACAGATATAGAGTATGAGAAGTTATTAAATATTTTTAGTGAATATTCTCCTAAAGAGATAGGAAAACATTTTGGGATTATTCAGATAAAAATTGATGGAGTACACTATGAGATAGCTAAGATGAGACAGGATAAAGGAATTCCAAAAGATAGAAAGGAACAGGAGATAGAGTTTACAAAAAATATTTATGAAGATTTAAAAAGACGTGATTTTACTATCAATGCAATAGCTTTTGATGGAGAGAAATTTTATTATGGAGATAGTGATTCACAAAAGGACATAGAGAGTAAAACTTTGAGATTTGTAGGAGAATGTAAAAAAAGAATAGAGGAAGACCCACTTAGAATATTGAGATACTTTAGATTTTTAGCAACTAAAGATTTAAAACATTTAGATGAAGATGTTGAAAAAATTTCAAAGTATAGAGAATTATTACAAAATCTTTCAGTTGAAAGGATAAGAGAAGAATTTGATAAAATAATAACTGGAAAAAATACCTATAATATTTTAAAACTATTATCTGATAAAAAAATATTGGAGATAATTATTCCTGAATGGAAAGAGTGTAGAGGATTTAATCAAAGGAACATTCATCATATCTATACTGTAGATGAGCATATTCTACAAGCTTTAAAAGAAACTGACATGAACTTAATTACAAGACTAGCAATTTTTTTTCATGATATAGGAAAACCTAAATGTTTTTCATTAGGAGAAGATGGGAAAGGACATTTTTATAATCATGAATTAATTTCAGCTGAAATGGCTAAGGAAATAATGGGAAGACTAAGGTATGATAAAAATAGTATAGAGAAAGTTTATAGGATTATACAATATCACCTAGTTTACAGGATAGACAATGAAGAAAAATTTATAAAAAAGATGATGAATACATTAGAAAAAGAGGATATGTTAAGATATTTTCAGGTATTAAGAGCGGATAGAAAAACTCATAGACCTCCCTATAACTTCGAACAGATAGAGAGATTAGAAAAGCTTTATCAAGATATTGTAGAAAAAAATTTACCTATTTCAATAAAAGATTTAAATATAAGTGGAAAAGAGTTATTAGAAAATGGTTTTAAACAAGGGAAAAATATAGGGGAAGTATTAAAATATTTATTAAATCAAGTACTAGAATATCCAGAATATAATACTCAAGAACAATTATTAAAATTAGCTTTGGAATATAAAAAAGGAAGAGAATAGCTAAAAGCTCAACTCTTCCTTTTAATTTTAAATAAGTTCCATTCCTTTTTTTACTTTAAGGATAGTTTCATTGTCTAATAATTTTTCAGCCAGTGCAAAAGCAAAATCTAAAGCTAGTCCAGCTCCCATTCCAGTAATAAGATTTCCATCAGTAAAAGCTTTACTTCCATTGTAATTATATCCTTTCATTTCTTCTACAACAGAAGAGTGACAAGTTAATTCCTTACCTAAGAAAACCTCATTTTTAGCTAAAACGGTAGGAGCACCGCAAATAGCTCCAACAAATTTATTATTTTCAACATAATATTTTAATACTTTTCCAACTTCTTGAGATTCTCCAAGGTTAACATATCCAGGATATCCTCCAGGAAGAATAATCATATCTCCATCTGTAATATCTTTTTCTTTAAGAGTAGTATCACTAATAACAGGTACTTTTTGTGCTGAAGTAACCTCTCTATTATCAGTAATAGAAACAGTAACAACTTCAACTCCACCTCTTCTAAGAACATCTACAGGAGTCATAGCTTCAATTAATTCAAATCCTTCTGCTAAGAGCACATAAACTTTTTTAGACATAATAACCTCCTAGTTATTTTCAACAGTTAATTTACCTTGCTTAATCATAGCAAGTACAAATTGATGAGCATCTACAACAGCATTGCAATAAGCTGATTTAGTTTCTCCTTCAAAGAAAGCGTTTAGAAGAATTTGTTGTTGCTCTTCAATATTTGTTTTTAATTCTTCAACAGTAATAAGACCTTTTTTATACTCATCAATAAGGGCATCATACACCGTGTTAAATGTAGAATCGTATAGATTTTCCTCCCAAGTTTCAAAAACTGACATATTTATTCACCTCATAATTATTTTAATTTTTAATATACTTATCTTACCATTTCTTAGTAAATTTGTCAACTTTATTCGTCTTGATTAAAACTCTATTTTTTTACAACTTTCTCTAAAAATAAGTGTTGTAGGAATAGTAACAAAAACTGGAAATTCACGTGATGTATTATACCTATCTAATAATAATTTTAATCCAAAAGAACCTAAAAACTCCGAATTTATATGAACTGTTGAAAGAGATGGATAAACAAATTCAGCAGCTGGAATATCATTAATACTGAAAATAGAAAGTTGTTTAGGAACTAAAATATTATTTTCGTGACAAGCTTTTAGAACCCCAATAGCTAAAGAGTCATTTGCAACAAATATAGCTTCAGGTAGATTATTGTTTTTAATAATTTCAGTCATAGTTTCATATCCAGAATTACTTGAAAATTCATCACTTAGATAAAGGTATTTTTGATATTCTAAACCATTTAAAATGCAGTAATTTATATATGCTTTTTCTCTCTCATCTTTTTTATTAGAAAAATCTCTAGCTCCAATATATCCAATTTTTTTAAATCCACATTTAGTAAAGTATACAAGAATAGATTTTGTAATTTCTTCTAGATCAATACTTAGGGTATCAAATTTGGTATTTTGCTTTTTTTGATCTAACAATAAAATATTAGGAGTAATTTTTTCAAATTCTTTTAATATACAGTCGCTATGAGAACCAATAGCAATAATTCCACTAACATTTTTAACTGTTGAAATATCATTTTCATAATGAAAGGAAACCTTTATATTTTGTAACTGAGCTTCATTTTTTATACCATACTTTATAGAAAGATAGTAAGGGTCATTAATTTCATCTTTTTCTGAAAATGATGCAATTACAGCAAATTTAACAGTAGAAGTAGTAGTACTTTTATTATTTTTTTTTGAAAAATTATAGTTAAGTTGCTGCGCAACTTCAAGAACTCTTTTTTTAGTAGCCTCTTGGACATTTAATGAGGCATCATCATTTAATATACGTGATATAGTAGATTGCGAAAGCTTAGTAATTTCACTAATTTCTTTTAAAGTAGCCATAATAATCCTCCAAGTGTAATATAACATTATTATAACATAAAAATATAATAAATATAACAAAATGATTTTTAGTAAAAATTTAGTAAAAAATTATTGACTTTTTGTAAAAAAACTTATATACTTAAAATAAGAGAAATATATAAAAAACGAACAAAAAAAATATTAAAAGTACAAGAGGTGTAAGAATGAAAAATTGGGAAAATTTTAAAAAAACACACGAAAATAGAATGGCTCCAAGAGCATACTTTTTTTCTTATAGTTCTATTGAAAAAGCTCTTACATATCAAAGAGCAAATAGTAATGAGTTTATGTTACTAAGTGGAAAATGGAACTTTAATTTTTATGAGAATCCAATGTTAGTTCCAGAAGAATTTTATAGTTCTAAAATGACTGATTGGGCAAAAGTAAATGTTCCAAGTATATGGCAAATGGAAGGTTATGGAAAGCTACAATATACAGATGAAGGGTTTCCATTTCCAGTAGATGTTCCATTTGTACCAACTGATGATCCTACAGGAGCATATCAAAGAACTTTCTTTTTAAATGAAAGATGGGAAAATAAACAAGTTATAATTAAATTTGATGGAGTAGAAACTTACTTTGAAGTATATATAAATGGAAATTATGTAGGATTTAGTAAAGGAAGTAGATTAACAGCTGAATTTGATATTACTAAATATTTAGTAAAAGAAGAAAATTTAATTTCTGTAAAAGTTTTACAATGGGCAGATTCAACTTATATTGAAGACCAAGATATGTGGTGGACAGCTGGAATATTAAGAGATATTTACTTAATAGGAAGAGAAAAAGTTCATGTAAATGATTTTTTTGTAAAAACTAAATTTGATGAAAAATATGAAGATGCTATATTCACTTGTGATGTTACTTTAGAGAATATAAGTGGAGAGGTAAGTAAAAATAATATACTTCAATATAGATTGTTAGATGGAGATGTTGAAGTATTCAAAGGAAGAATAGAAAATATAGATGTTGATACTACAACAAAAGTAAAAATTAAAGAAGAAGTAAAAGCTCCTAAAAAATGGGATGCTGAAAATCCAAATCTGTATAACTTAGTATTAGAGTTAATTGATGAAAATGGAGATGTAAAAGAGATTATTCCTCAAAGAGTGGGATTTAGAGAGATTGAAGTAAAAGATGGAATTTTCTATGTAAATGGAAAATATTTAAAACTTCATGGTGTAAACAGACATGACGATGATCCTGAAAGTGGAAGAGCTATCAATATAGATAGAGCTGTAAAAGATATAGAATTAATGAAGTTACATAATGTAAATGCTGTAAGAACTTCTCACTATCCAAATGATCCAAGATTTTATGAGTTATGTGATATTTATGGATTATTTGTAATGGCAGAAACTGACTTAGAGTCACATGGATTTGCTAACATAGGAAATATCAGTAAAATAACTGATGATATTGAATGGAAAGAAACTTATGTAGATAGAATAGAAAGACACGTTCAGGCTCAAAAGAACCATCCAAGTATAATCATGTGGTCATTAGGTAATGAGTCTGGTTATGGAGTAAACATAAGAGCTATGTATCATAAGGCAAAAGAGATAGATGACACAAGACTTGTGCACTATGAAGAAGATAGAGATGCTGGAGTAGTAGATGTTATTAGTACTATGTATTCAAGAGTACAAATAATGAATCATTTTGGAGAGAACCCTCATCCAAAACCAAGAATTATATGTGAATATGCTCACTCAATGGGTAATGGACCTGGGGGACTTCAAGAGTATCAAAATGTATTTGACAAACATAGATGTTTACAAGGACATTTTATTTGGGAATGGATTGACCATGGAGTATTAGATAAGACTATAAAAGATAAGAAAGTTTATAGATATGGAGGAGATTTTGGAGACTATCCAAATAATAATAACTTCTGTATGGATGGAATGTTATTATCTGACCAAACTCCTACTCAAGGATTAGTAGAATACAAACAAGTAATATCACCAGTTAAAATTAGAGAGAAAGAAGTAGGAAGATATGAAGTAGAGAATAGATACTGGTTCTCAAACTTAGATGATATTACAATTCATGCACAAGTGGTAGCAGAAGATGAAGTTTTAACTGAGAAGTTGTATAAAATAACAGGATTAAATCCAGAAGAAAAATCAGAAATAGTTGTAGATATTCCAGAAGATAATAGGGAATTATTTATAAACTTTAAAGTTAAAAAAGATAGTAAAACACTTTATGCACCAGAAAATTATGAAATTGGAGTTTATCAATTCAAAATACATGATAGAAAATTTGTAGAAGCTAAATATGAAAATTATAATGCAACTGAATTAGAAGTTATAGAGGATAGATTAGAATATAAAATTATTGGATCAACTTTCCAAGTAACTTTCTCAAAAGTAAATGGACAACTTATTTCATGGATAGATAATGGTGAAGAAATAATAGGAAGAGCTCCAAAAATTAATTTCTTTAAACCTATGATTGATAACCATGAGCAAGAATATGATGATTTATGGCATCCAAATCATTTACAAATTATGCAAGAACACTTCAGAGCTATGGAAGTTATAAAAGAAGAAGGAAAAGTTTTAGTTAAAGTTAATTCATTAATAGCTCCACCAGTATTTGACTTCGGAATGAGATGTGAGTACATTTATGAAATAGCTAAAGAGGGACAAATTAATGTAAAACTATCTGGTAAAAAATATGGTGGATATGATGACATAATTCCTAAGATAGGATTTGAAATTGGAATTAATAAAGATTTCCAAACAGTAAAATACTATGGAAGAGGACCAGAAGAAAATTATCAAGATTCTTGTAAATCAAATATCATAGGAGTATATAAGAATACTGTAGATGGAATGTTCTTTAATTATCCTTATCCACAAGATAATGGTAATAGACAAGATACAAGATGGTTCTCATTAACAAATCACTATGGAAAAGGAATTTTTGTAATCGCTAAAGATGTAATAAACTTTAGTGCATGGAATTATACTCAAGAGAATATTCATGAAGCTACACACACAGATAAATTAGTTGAAGCAGATTATATAACACTAAACATAGACCATAAAGTTTTAGGATTAGGTTCAAACTCTTGGGGTTCTGAAGTTTTAGATAGTTATAGAGTATACTTTAGAGATTTTGAATATAGCTTTACTATGTTACCATTTGATAAATGGAATAATAACGAAGTTACTCTTTCAAAATTTGAATACTAATAGTTAGGGGGATAAACGATGTTAAAATTAAACTCATTTGATGAATTTAAAAGTATATTTAGAACTGGAAAAAAATGGATAAGATGTGCAGAAGCAATCAATAATATTCCAAATATTCAAGAAAATGTATATTACAGCATTGGAGACTCTTTAGCATATATGATAACTGAATCTAAAGCTGAAGATAAATTTTGTGGTCATAGAAGATATATGGATATATTCTACTATTTAGAAGGAGGAGAAGAGATAGAGATAGCTCCTAAATCAGAATTAGAGTTAGTAGAAAAATATTCTGATGAAACAGACAGAGAATTTTTTACAGGAAATGGTAAAAAATTAGATATGAAGCAAGGAGAAATGATTATTGTTGAAATTAATGAGGCAGTAAAATGTTCTGGAAATGCTAAAAAAGTAATTATCAGAGTTACTGTTGAAGATAATTATTTCTTAAATAAATAATTAGGAGGAAAGATAATGTCTGAAAGAGCGAGAATTGGTAAGTTTGCATTATTGTCAATGACAATAGCAGCAGTTTTTAACTTCAGAAACGTTGTAAATAATAACATAGAAATAGGAATGGCTTCAGCTACAGGATTTTTATTTGCAACACTGTTTTATTTCACACCATTTGTATTCATAATAGCTGAATTTGTAAGTTTAAATAAAGATTCAGAGTCTGGAGTATATCAATGGGTAAAATCATCATTAGGACCTAAATGGGCTTTCTTAGCTGCCTATTCATATTGGTTTGTTAACTTATTCTACTTTACATCATTATTACCAAGTATATTAGTTTATGCTTCGTATACTTTCTTTGGTTATGAATATGTTTTCTCACCAGTAACTGTATCAATACTTTCAATTATAATTTTTACTATTTCGACTTGGGTGTCAACAAAAGGAGCAAGTTGGATAGGACATATTACAAGTATTGGAAGTTCGTTGATGTTGGCTACTTCAATAATCTTTATTGTACTATGTGGAGGAGCATTATTAGGAGGAGTGGAACCTGTTACTCCAATAACAATGGAGAGAGTAACACCTAACTTAAATTGGAAATTTATGGGAACAATGGCATGGATATTCTTTGCAGCTGGTGGTTCTGAATCAATTGGAGTTTATATTAATGACTTAAAAGGTGGTTCAAAAGCTTTTGTTAGAACAATAATTTTAGCTGGATTGACAATTGGAGCACTATACTCACTAGGTTCATTATTTGTAAATGTATTTACTCCACGTGAGGAATTGACATATACATCTGGAATTTTCCAAGTATTTGCAGGATTAGGAACACATTTTGGAATAAGTGCTAAATTTATATACCATTTTATAGGATTAGTAATGTTATCTTCAGCTTTAGGAGCTTTAATGATTTGGACATCAGCTCCAGTAAAAGTGTTCTTTTCAGAAATTCCTGAAGGAATATTTGGAAAAGAAACAGTAAAATTAAATGAACATGGAATACCAGTAAGAGCAACTTGGATACAATTCTTTATAGTAATTCCACTATTATTAATTCCTTGCTTTGGAGTAAAAGATATTAACCAACTATTAGGAATAATTATAAATATGACAGCAGCTACAGCTTTAATGCCACCATTGTTTATTATGTTAGCTTACTTCAATTTGAGACTTCATAAAGATCATTTAGAAAGAAGTTTTAGAATGGGAAGTAGAACATTTGGATTAGCTGTAACAGGAATGTTATTAGTTATATTCTCTATAGCTTTTGTTGCTGCAATATTCCCAGAAGGACAAAATATAGTATTGACATTGATATATAATGTAGGAGGAGTAGTAGTATTTTTAGGTTGGGCTTTATGGAAGTACAACAAATATGAAAAAAGCATAGGGTATACAGAAAAATAATATGTTATAATATTTAAGAGGTTGGTTTAAAAGCCAACCTCTATTTATAATTAAGGAGTAGATAAGATGGATATAAGAGAGAAAATGAAAAAAAGAAAGTTATATTATAGTAATGATGAGAAATTAATGAAAGAGCAATTAGAATGTTTGAATTTATTATATGATTTTAATATGACTAGACCTAGTGAAATGGAAAAAAGAATGATACTTATGAAAAAGTTGTTAGCAGAAGTAGGAAATAATTGCTATATAGAACCACCTCTTCATGCAAATTGGGGGAAAAATACACATTTAGGTAATGATGTTTATGCGAATTTTAATTTAACTTTAGTAGATGATACTGATATTTATATAGGAAATAATGTGTTAATAGGTCCAAATGTAATAATAGATACAGGAACTCATCCTGTAAAACCAGACATTCGTAAAAAACAAGCTCAATTTAATGTACCAGTATATATAGGAGATAATGTTTGGATAGGTGGAGGCTCAATAATTTTACCAGGAGTAAAGGTAGGAAAAAATAGTGTTATTGGTGCTGGAAGTGTAGTTACAAAAGATATCCCAGAAAATGTAGTAGCTGTAGGAAATCCATGTAGGGTTTTAAGAGAAATTGGAGAAAAAGATTTAAAATACTATTATAAAGATTTAGAAATAGATATAGATTAAAATATAATAAAGGACTATTACAATTATTAAATTGAATAGTCCTACAGTCTAAAATTATGCAAGATTGAAGATAGAAATTAAAAAAGGAAGAAGTATAGGAATTACAAGAGTAATTATAAGCCCTGAATAAAAAGAAACAATGGCCATATTGGCAGGAGTATTTCTATTTATAAAAGGAAGTAGAGAATCCATAGCGGGAGCACCAGCACAACTTATAGCCTCATATCCACCTAAATATTTAGCAATAAAGGGTATTAATAAAATTGCTAAAAGTTCTCTAAAAACATTAGATAAAAAGGCGATAGCTCCTAAATTAGCATCTATTTTAGCAAGTTCGATTGCTGAGAAAGAGTACCAACCCATACCAGAACTTATAGCTATTGTTTCAGGAAAAGAGAGGCTTAAAAATGAAGCTGTAATAAACCCACCGAAAATTGAACCCAATATTGTAATTATAGGAAGAAAAATAACTTTTTTCTTTATTTTTCTAAGGCTTTTAGCTAAATTTTTATAGTTTCCTATATCTATACCAACAAAAAATAAAAGTAAACAAAGCCCTAACTTTATAAATATATCTACACTATTTAATAAAAAAGAAGATTTTAAAAGCAAACCACAAAATATCCCTATAAAAATAGAAATAATAATTCCTAACATTATTTTTTTCCTCCTTTTTTATAAAATAGATGAGAAAAGATAACACTAAATAAAATTGAAATAGTAGCAATACTAAAAGCTTGTAATCCAATAGTAGGAAGAGAAAGTATCAGCTTTTTGTCAGCCCCAATTTTATAACCCATAAAACCTAAAAGTATAAATAAGGAGATATTTTGAAAATGTGTTATTTTTTTTAAAATTAAAGTTGGAATTAAATTTTTTTTAGAGATAATAAATCCAATTAAAATAATAAAAATATACAAAAGAATATCTGCCATAAAAATTTTCCCCCCAATAAAATAAAAAAACTACTTATACAATAATCCATATTATAGAAATATAAGTAGTTTTTGTCAAATAGTTTTTATTTTACATTAAAAATAAATTTTGTTTTCTGAATGTAAGGAGAATCAGGAGTGGTAATAAATGCTTTATCAGGTAAAAATCTTAAAGCATCAGCATAGTTTTGAGTTTCAAAACAGATTCCCATATGTTTCTTACACTCTATTTTTTCATTTAATTTTCCAATTTCATATAAATAATTTCCTGTATAGATGACTACAGCTGGTTGATTTGTGACTACTTCTAAAGTTCTACCAGAAACTTTATCTTCAAGAGAAATAACCTTTTCTCTACTATGTTTTAAGATGAAAGGATGGTCAAGACCTTGATTTACAATTTTAATTTGCTCATCATTAGAATATAAAGAATCTTTTAAAAGAGTTGAATTTCTAAAATCAAAGGCTGTATTTCCAACTGATTTTATCTCAACAGGAAGAGTAGCCTCATCAACAGCTATAAATTCATCACAATCTAATTGAAGGTATTCATCAGTAATATCTCTTTTAAAATCTCCACTAAGATTAAAATATGTGTGGTTAGTTAAGTTAAGATATGTTGGTCTATCACTAGTTCCATAATATTCTAGAGATAACTCATTTCCTTTTAAAATATATTTAACTACAATTTTGACATTTCCAGGAAATCCTTCTTCCATATGTGGACTTTCTAAAGAAAGTTTAACTCCAATAAAATCCTTACCTTTAATTTCTTCGACACTCCATACTTTATGTCCAAAATTATCTATTCCACCATGAAGATTATTATTTCCATTATTTTTAGCTAATGTATAAGTTTCTCCATTTAATAAAAAAGTTCCATTACTAATTCTTCCAGCATTTCTACCTATAAGAGAACCAAAGTAAGGAGACCTTTCCTCATAATCTTTTATAGAAGGTAGATTTAGTACTACATTTTCTAAAACTCCTTCCTTATTAGGAGTAGATATTCTCCTAAGAACTCCTCCATAATTTATGATTTCAACTTCCATAAATTCATTCTTAAGAGTATACATTAAAACTTTTTCATTTTTTTTTGTAACTCCCCAATTTTTAACAGTTATTTCCATAATCTCACCTCAGTTTATATTTTAACATAGAAAGTATAAAAATGTAATTATTAAATAAAAAACTTACTAGCAAAAAGTTGGAATAAATTGTAAAATATATTAGTAAAAATGAAATATTAAGGAGGGTAAAAATGTATCCATTAAAATTTAAGAAAACATTAGTAAAAAAAGTATGGGGTGGAAGAAAATTTAATACAGTTTTAAATATGGAACTTCCAGATGATAATTTATATGGTGAGTCTTGGGAGGTAAGTTCTCATAAAGGAGGATTGTCATATATAGAAAATGGAGAGTATGCAGGAAAAACTTTAGTTGAAGTCATAGAACAAAATAAAGAAGAGATACTAGGAAAAGAGATAGTTGAAAGATTTAAAGGAGAGTTTCCATTACTTATAAAATATTTAGATATAAATGATAGATTATCAGTTCAAGTTCATCCTAGTGATGAGTATGCTCTTAGAGTAGAGGGAGAATTTGGAAAAAGTGAATGTTGGTATGTAATGGAAGCTAGCGAAGATGCTACACTTATTTTAGGAATAAAAGAAGGAATAACAAAAGAAATTTTTAAAGAAAAAGTTGAAAAAAAAGATTTTACAGATTTATTTAATACTATAAAAGTAAAAAAGGGAGATTTTATAAATCTATTACCTGGAGTAGTTCATGCAACTTTAGAAGGTTCTATTTTGATTTGTGAAGTTCAACAAAATTCAGATACAACTTATAGAATTTATGATTTTGATAGATTAGTCGATGGAAAATTGAGAAAATTACATATAGATAAAGCTTTAGATGTAATAGATTTTAAAGGAGATATCCAAGTTACAACTTCTGAAAGCAGACAAAAAATTTCATTGTTAGGCGCAATGAAAGAAGAGCTAGTAAGAGGGCAATATTTTAATGTAGATAAATACTTAATAGAGGGAGAATTTGAGGATGAAACAAATAAGAACTTTAAAATTCTTTCGATATTAGATGGAGAAGGAGAGATTATTTGTGATAGTGATTCTTACTCTATAAAAAAGGGAGATACATATTTCATTCCAGCTGGATTAAAGACAGTTTTAAAAGGAAAAATTGAAATTTTAAAATCTTATTTATAAGAAAAATATAAAAAAATTTAATAAAGTTTATAATATCTTTATTTTAAGTTTCATATTTTTCAAAAAAGAACAAAATAGAAAAAAGAGATTTGCCCATTTAAAAGAAGAGCAATACAAACGCAGTCAACAATACATAGAAGACAATGAAAAACAAATTTCTCAATTAACAGAAATGCTCCGATCTAAACAAGAAGAAATGGGTGAAGTCGAAAAGAAACTATATGAAGCGAGAAAATTAATGCTTGAAATGGAAAACAGGCAAATTTTCGAAAAACAGGGAACATTTCTTTTGTTGGATAAAGATTTTCATAACTCATCTTTATATATTAGGATTCATAGGGAGAATGACATACAACTTGGTCCAAATGAATGGGAAGAACTACATCAATTGATTGATGCAACATATCCAGATTTCACCAATCGACTTATAAAACTTTACCCACAAATCTCCATAGAAGAAATACATATTTGTTATTTAGTAAAGATGCAATTACCCATAAAAAAGATAGCCTTCATTATGCATATCACAAGTTCAGGGGTGTCTCAATGTCGCAGAAGATTATATAAAAAGTTCACAGGAGAGCCTCAAAACACAGAAAAGTTCGACAAATTCATATCTGATTTCTAAGGAAGTACAACTTGTCACATTTTTGTCAACAAAAATACGTGCTTAATAATGAAGAGAAATTTACCTTTGCCGATCACTAAAACAAATCTTATTTTAATTAATATACAAGAACAGTCCCGGGCGGTGATTTAACCAAGCCTAATATCTCGATCTCCTTTTCCGCCGCCTTTGGGACCGTTCTTTATCTCTTCTCTGATCTATAAATGAGGAAAAGAGGCTTTTCCGGTTGGTTACTAACAAAATATTTCATAGTTTTGTACAATCATTTAGTAGAGATTAAACTTAGATTAGAATATGAAGAATTTAATCATTATAGCCAGTCTGCTCCTTAGTTTACCCATTATGGCTCAGACTAAAGTTGTAAAGAAAAATGCCGTCAAGGCAAATAATTTCGGTATAACTTATTCACTTCCTAAAACATCTCTGGTTGTAGATGCAGAAGTTACGAAAGTAACTTGCAAAGCAGGTCCCTATTATAAATACGCAGAAAAATATTTAGGAGTAAAAGACGCTATCACAGAAGATAAGGTCTATTACGAATTAGGAAAGATCAGCTTGGTCAACAAAGGTGTACCCGATGCAGACAATACATTCATCGTTGAATTTAAAGCGGGAACAGTTGCCCCATATGCTTATTTGACAGAAGACGGACTGCTTTGTTCCATCAATGCCGAATATACCCCCGATGAATCAGCACTGGAAGCGGCAAGAAAGAAAAATCAGGCTCCGACAAAAGTAACCGATGCCTCTGTTTTGTCAGAAGAGTTGCTTATGGCGGGATCTACAGCCAAGCAGGCAGAAGTGGCAGCCAAACAAATCTACCGTATCCGCGAGAGCCGTATGAACATTCTTACGGGTGATGCCGATAACCTGCCACCCGATGGCGAAGCGATGAAGCTGGTCATCCAACAATTGGAAGAGCAGGAAAAGGCGCTAACCAACTTGTTCACAGGTATCCGAGCAAAGGAAGTCAGTGACTACGAAGTGACTATTGTACCTTTCGACAATCTCGATAAAGAAGTATTATTCCGCTTCTCCCCCCAATTGGGAATCGTAGATGCCGACGATTTGGGCGGAGCACCTGTGTATATGAACTTAAAAGCCATCGACCGCGCTCCTGTTTTAGACCCGAAAGAGGCTGAAAAGAAAGAAAAATCACTGAAGGGCATTATATATAATGTACCAGGTAAAGCCAGCATCGAAATCAGCATGAACAAAAAAACACTTTATAAAGGCGAAGCACAAATTACCCAGTTCGGTACACGGGAAGGACTTGCCCCCATCATGTTCGAAGATAAAAAAGCTCCGGTAAAAGTTTATTTCTATCCGGAAACAGGTGCAATAAAACAAATCATTCAATAATCATCTAACAAATTAATTCT
>OGCU01000173.1_pt1 | contig 44827 bp, 44 predicted proteins | sample 1570251 | NCBI WGS metagenome assembly OGCU01 (sample SAMEA2582182, study PRJEB24529) | metagenome | biome: Human gut stool | place: China | collected 2011
AGCGCAGCCTTCTGGTGAAATAACGGAATAAGTTGAATATTGCAACATATTCACTTTGTCACCTACACCAATGGCTAATGCACCACCGGAACCTCCTTCACCGATTACGGTACAGATAACGGGTACTTTTAAGGTAGACATTTCACGTAGGTTGCGAGCAATGGCTTCTGATTGACCACGTTCTTCCGCACCGATACCTGGGTAAGCCCCTGGGGTGTCAATAAAGGTAATAATAGGCAAGTTGAAACGCTCAGCCATTTGCATTAAACGTAATGCTTTACGATAACCTTCTGGTGCTGGCATACCAAAGTTACGTGTTACTTTATCTTTTACCGTACGGCCTTTCTGATGACCGATAACCATTACCGAACGACCATCTAAACGCGCAAGACCACCTACGATCGCTTTATCATCTGCAAAAGCACGATCGCCTGCAAGTTCTTGGAAATCAGTAAAAATATGTTCGATATAATCAAGGGTGTATGGGCGATTTGGATGACGCGCCATACGAGAAACCTGCCATGCATCAAGATTTGCAAAGGTTTTTTTGGTTAATTCATCGCTTTTCTTTTGTAAGCGTTTAATTTCATCGTGTAAATCAATTTTGTCATCAGATGCTGAACGTAGCGCTTCAATTTTGGCTTCAAGTTCAGCAATAGGTAATTCAAAATCTAAATATTCTTGGCTCATTTCTTATCCTAAAAATATCGTCAAAAGTTGCCCGCACTTTATCAAGATTTAAGGTGCGGTGCAAATGGTTTTCACTGGTTGGAGCGGATTATAAATATTCCTTTTTTAGTAATGATAACAAAAACAAAAATGCGGAACAAATCACGACGGAAGGTCCCGCCGCTGTATCATAAAAAGCGGAAAGGAATAACCCGCCAATGATGGAAAGCATACTGATTAAAATCGCAATAAACACCATTTGTTCAGGTGTTTTGGCAAAACGTCTTGCCGTTGCAGCTGGGATAATTAAGAGTGATGTAATAATCAGGGCTCCAACAAACTTCATACTTAATGCGATTGTCAGTGCGGTCAAAATCATTAAGATAAATCGCATTTTTTTGATGTTAATGCCTTCCACTTGGGCGAGTTCAGGCGAAACTGTGGTGGAGAGTAAGGCTTGCCAGAAGTAAAGCAGCGTGCCTAATACAATAATAACACCCGCACCAATGTAAGGTAAGTCGTTAAAATTAATGGCAAGCAAATCCCCAAAAAGATAACTCATTAAATCTACACGGACATTTTTAAGTAAGCCAACGGTGACCACGCCAAGAGAAAGACAACTGTGTGCGATAATGCCTAAAAGGGTATCCACTGAAAATTGCGTGTTACTTTCGAGCCACACCATTAATACGGCAAGAATAATCGTCAAAATTACAATGGCAACATAAGGGTTAATTTGTAGGAAAATCCCTAATGCTACACCGAGTAAGGCTGAGTGGGAAAGCGTATCGCCAAAATAAGCCATTTTACGCCACACCACAAAGGCACCGAGTGGTGCAGTAATTAAGGAAAGCAGTAAGCCGGTAAGTAAGGCTGGAAATAAAATCTCAAACATGATTTTTCCTTATTGTTGGCATTCTGATGGATTGGCACTGCAACTACAAACATCACCGTGCATATTATGGTGGTGATTATGATGGTGCGTATAAAAGCCCACATTTTGTGAGATTTGATTGCCCCAAAGACGCATAAATGTTGGATCATTTGATAAGCTTTCAGGTGTGCCGGCACAGCAAATATGTTGATTGATGCACAACACTTCTTTACTGTCCGCCATCACGATATGCAAGTCATGGGAAACCATTAATACTGCGCAATTTAAGGCTTGTTGAGTACGATGAATTAGCTGATAAAGTTCAGCTTGACCATTAATATCCACCCCTTGAGTTGGTTCATCTAACACCAGTAAATTGGGTTTATTCAAAATCGCACGAGCTAATAATACGCGTTGCATTTCCCCACCTGAGAGTTTTTGCATATTATTTTTTCTCAGATGCGTAATAGAAAGTTGCTCAAGTGCGGTCGATATTTCTTGTGTTTTAACGCCTTTTTTGAGCGCAAGAAAACGCTCAACCGTCATTGGTAAGCTTTGGTTTAAGTGAATTTTTTGTGGGACATAGCCAATTCTAACATTAGTGCTATAAATCACCTCACCAGATGTCGGCGTTTGCAATTTTAATAAAGTTTTTAAGAGGGTCGATTTTCCTCCACCATTCGGCCCGACAATGGTGATAATCGAATTCGGATAAATGCTAAGATTAATATCCCGTAATGCCGTCTTTTGTTCAAAGACCACGTTGATATTTTTCAGCGTAATTAATGGTATTGGTTGGGCTGGTTGAATGGCGTGAATCTGCATAATCCCCCCTTTAAAAATGGCTTACTAAAATAGCTCATTTCCTTGTTTTTCTCAAGAAATTCCGACTATGCCTAATATTTAGGCATAAGATTTGACATTTTTAGGGTAAAATGAATTTTTTTTAGAGTTTGTAGTCTGAAGAGCGAAAAGCTTTTTATTCATTTTAAAGGTATCTATTTTGCAACACGTTAAATTAGCTAGAGATCGACGGAAAAGAAAATCCCGCATAAAAGCGGCGATTTTTTTTGCCGCACTTTTGCTTATTTTAACGGGCATTTTCCTCGCCTTTAAAGATACTGCTGACTATGATCCTTCTCTGCAAAGTAATCTTGAACCAGAGATGGTGGATAACGTTCAATATCAATCCCTTACACCTGAGAAAACAGAATCTGATAAGTCTCAACCTCAAGCAGGCGAACATCCGGAAGCTAAGCAGAATGCGAATATGGGAGATGCGACTTCTTACGATGATGAACTTCAAGCCAAAGATGATGAAGTGGATGAAATCAAACCACAGTTTGACGATCTTAATGATTTACCAAAAGACGCTCAAGATGCGCTGAGTGGTATTTTAGATGTAGCCGATCAAGCATTACGTATTACCGATCAATTTAGCCATACCGTAGTGCGTGGTGATTCATTAAAGGATGTATTAGAGCTTTCAGGGTTGGAAGATGATACCGCAAAGAATTTGATTACTGCTTATCCTGAATTAAAAACACTTCGCGCAGGTCAACAGTTCTATTGGATTTTAGATAAAGAAGATCAACTAGAATATTTAAATTGGTTGGTATCTGAAAAAGAAGAACGTATTTATGAACGGACTGAAAACGGTAAGTTTAAACGCCAAATTTTAGAGAAGAAAAGCATTTGGAAGAAAGAGGTGTTAAAAGGTACGATTAACGGATCCTTTGCATCGAGTTTACGTGATTTAGGTTTGGATGGACGTCAAATCAGCCAGTTAAGCTCTGCGTTACAGTGGCAGGTAAGCCTTCAAAAACTTAGTAAAGGCACCAAATTTGCGATTTTAGTATCACGTGAATATTTAGGTGATAAATTAACCGGTCAAGGTAACGTTGAAGCCATTCATATTATGGCGGATGGTAAGAGTTATTACGGTATTCAAGCGGCCAATGGTCGTTACTACGATAAGCAAGGGGAAACCCTTGGTAAAGGCTTTGCACGTTATCCATTGCAACGTCAAGCGCGTATTTCTTCCCCATTTAACCCAAATCGCCGCCATCCGGTAACGGGACGTGTTCGCCCACATAAAGGGGTAGACTTTGCCGTGGCACCAGGCACACCAGTTATTGCACCAGCAGAAGGCTTGGTGGAAAAAGTGGCTTATCAAGCAGGTGGTGCAGGACGTTATGTAGTGATACGTCATGGTCGGGAATATCAAACTGTTTATATGCATTTAAGCCGAGCTTTAGTCAGAGCGGGGCAAATGGTGAAGAAAGGGGAGCGTATTGCATTAACAGGAAATACAGGTATCTCAACGGGGCCTCATTTACACTATGAATTCCATATAAATGATCGTGCAGTAAACCCGCTTACAGTGAAATTACCGGGTACCAGTAGCGGAATGGCAACAGCAGAACGTAAACAATTCTTAATCCGTGCAAAAGAAGTGGAAATAACGTTAAAATTATAGTGAATAAAGTGCGGTCAAATTTGACCGCATTTTTTATACGCCTAAAAATTAGCCGAAAACTGACCGCACTTCATCTTTTCTCTTTTCCTTCAATATGCTATTCTTTTTGCATTTTAGAATTATTCTCATTTTTATGATTAAGCGACGTTATCTGATTTTTCTTTTGATCGTGCTTTCCTTTGTTTCACTTTTTCTCGGGGTAAGTACTATTAATCTGCAAGGATTACTGAATTTTGAAGGTAATCAGTGGCAGATTTTTTTCATCAGTCGTGTGCCGCGTTTAATCAGTATTTTGATTGCGGGTGCCTCTTTAAGTATTTGTGGCTTGGTGATGCAGCAACTCAGCCGAAACCGATTTGTTTCTCCCACCACTGCGGGCACCATGGATAGTGCAAGATTAGGGATTTTAATGGCGATGCTGTTTTTCCCAACGGCTTCAATGTTGTTAAAAACGACCATTGCGGTGATTGTGTCTTTCCTTGGCACATTGTTATTTATGACTATTCTGTCCCGTTTGAAATTCAAGGACACCATTTTTGTACCTTTAGTGGGGATTATGTTTGGCAATATCATCAGTTCGATTACCGCCTTTATTGCCTACAAAGAAGATTTATTGCAAAACTTATCGGGATGGTTACAAGGGGATTTTTCGCTTGTGATGTCTGGTCGTTATGAATTGTTGTATTTCAGTATTCCTACACTCATCGTGGCTTATTTATTTGCGCATCGTTTTTCTATTGTTGGAATGGGGAAAGATTTTGCCGTCAATCTTGGTCTAAATTACAACCAAGTACTTTATCTCGGATTGCTCATTGTGGCGGTGGTGTCTTCGATTATTACCGTGTCTGTTGGGGTGATCCCTTTCTTAGGGTTAATTATTCCGAATATCGTTACACTTTATTTAGGGGATAACTTGAAGAAAGTGTTATCTCATACCGCTTTGCTAGGTGCCGTCTTTGTCTTATTCTGTGATATTTTAGGTCGAAGTGTGATTTATCCTTATGAGATTTCCATTAATGCCGTGGTTGGTGTATTTGGTAGTGGTATCTTCTTATTTTTATTATTAAAACGGTATAGAAATGGCTAAGAAATCTTCTTCTCAACTGATTGTATTGTCGTTGTTAGCCATGGTTTCTCTTGCACTTTATTTAGGCTACAACTTACCGAACCGTTGGCAATATGCCCTGGAAAATCGTACCTTATCATTAATTGCGATTGTGATCACAGGTGCTGCAATTGCACTTGCTACGATGATCTTCCAAACGGTTGTGAATAACCGAATTCTCACCCCGAGTATTTTAGGGTTAGATTCGCTGTATTTACTGATTCAAACGGCGATTATTTTCCTTTTTGGTTCAAGCACATTGCTTTCAATGAATTCCATTGCCTTGTTTGTATTGTGCACGGGATTAATGATGGCGTTTTCATTAGCGCTTTATCACTTCCTGTTTAAGAAAGAAAACCAAAATATTTTCTTCTTATTGCTTGTTGGGATTATTTTCGGCACCTTCTTTGGCAGCTTAACGACGTTTATGGAAGTGTTGATTGATCCAAATGAATTCCAGATCGCACAAGATATTGGCTTCGCAAGTTTCAACCGAATCAATACACAAATCTTGTGGGTGGCATTAGCCATTTTAGTGGCGACGATTATTTTCAGTTTGAGATATTGGCATTGCTTTGATGTGTTGGCGTTAGGGCGAGAAAATGCCATTAACTTAGGTATTGATTATCAAAAGACCTTAAAAGTCCTATTAATTCTCGTGGCAATTTTAACGTCAGTGTCGACTGCACTTGTTGGCCCACTTACGTTCCTCGGGTTATTGGTAATGAACGTGACCTTTGAATTTGTTCGTGATTATCGTCACAAAGTCCTCATTCCTGCCGCGATGTTAATTTCCATCATTACCTTGGTTTTAGGGCAATTATTGGTGACCCATATTTTTACGTTCCGCACAACATTAAGCATTATTGTTAATTTTGTCGGCGGAGTGTACTTTATTTATTTGTTATTAAGAGCAAACAAAAAATGGCAATAGAAATTCGCAATATTACTAAAAGTTACGGAAGCAAAAAGGTGGTGGATAATGTGTCCGTCACCATTCCTTCGGGGAAAATTACGTCTTTTATCGGGCCGAATGGCGCGGGGAAGAGTACTGTGCTGTCTATTATGAGCCGTTTGTTGAATGCTGATAGCGGCGAGATCTATCTCAACGGTGAATTGCTCAATCGCAAGAAAAGTAGCGATATTGCGAAACAACTTGCGATTTTAAAGCAAACTAACAATATTAATTTGCGTCTAACCATTGAAGATTTAGTCGCCTTTGGGCGTTTTCCTTATTGCAAAGGAAACTTAACCCAAACTGACCGCACTTTTATTGATAATGCTATTGCCTATATGAATTTAGATAATATTCGTCATCAATATATCGATAACTTAAGTGGTGGGCAGCGACAACGCGCTTATATTGCGATGACACTGGCACAAGATACCGATTATATTTTGTTGGATGAACCGTTAAATAATCTGGATATGAAACATTCAGTGCAAATCATGCAAGTTTTGCGTAAATTGGCGACAGAACTCAACAAAACTGTGGTGATTGTGATTCACGATATTAATTTTGCCTCTTGTTACTCAGACTACATTATTGCCATGAAAAATGGAAAATTGGTACACCAAGGGGAAGTTAACCACATTATGCAATCACCCGTGCTACAAGATATTTACGATATGACGATACCTATTCAGGATATCGACAACCATAAAATTGCCGTTTATTTTAGATAAATAAGGAAATCTTCATGAAAAAAACATTATCAACTTTAGCGCTTTCACTCTTTGCATTTGCCGGTATTGCACAAGCGGCGGATATTACCATTGAAAATGCTGCTGGAAAGCAGGTTGTGCCACAAAATCCACAGCGAGTTATTGTGCTTGATTTTGGTGCAGCAGACACACTTCGTGCATTAGGTGTGCAAGATAAAATCGTGGGCTTCCCACAAAGTGGAAAAATTCCAAACTATCTTTCAGAATTTGCAGACAAAAAATATAAAAATATCGGCGATTTGAAAGAACAATCATTGGAGCAAATTAACGAACTCAATCCGGATTTGATCATCGCGTCTAAACGTCAAGAAAAAATGATCGACAAATTTAAAGAAATCGCGCCAGTATTTAATGTTGAAAATGACTACAACAATTACTACCCGAGTTTTCAACAAAATGTGACCGCACTTGGTCAGATCTTTGGTAAAGAAAATGTTGCGAAAGAAAAACTTTCAGCATTAGAAAGTAAGGTTGACCAAGTCACCAAAGATGCGAAAGACAAAACAGCATTATTGGTGTTGGTCAATGAAAGTAAAATCAGTGCCTTTGGTGACGGTTCTCGTTATGGTATGGTGTATCAAAAATTTGGTTTTAAACCGATTGATGACAGCATTAAATCGTCTACGCACGGCCAAAGTGTTGGTTTTGAATATATCTTAGAAAAAAATCCAGACTTTTTACTTGTCGTGGATCGTACTGCGGCGATTACAGAAAAAGCCAACAATGCACAAAAAGTGTTGGATAACGATATCATCAAACAAACCAAAGCGTATAAAGATGGACACATTGTGTATCTTGATGCAGCGAATTGGTATCTTGCGTTTGGTGGTTTAGAAAGCATGGAAATCATCGCACAAGAACTTGATCGTGCAGTGAAAAAATAATACGAAAAATCATCTAAAAGGGCAGTCAAGGATTGCCCTTTTTATATGTAAATTAATCTTTACACATATCAATAAACTCCCTATCATATCGGCATCATTCAATAAAATCGAGCTTATTTTATGCTGACATTTAATCCACAAGATCCTTTCTCTTGCTTTGTCACTCAAAGCTTTTCCATGAAAAGTGCGGTCGAAAATGCACAACGTTTTGCGATGTTTGATGTACCACTTTTAATTCAGGGTGAAACGGGTACGGGTAAAGATTTATTAGCCAAAGCTTGCCATTTTGCGAGCTTGCGCCGTGAGAAAAAATTCATTGCAGTAAATTGTGCAGGCTTGCCGGATGAAGATGCAGAAAGTGAGATGTTTGGGCGTAAAGTGGGCGATAGTGAAACTATTGGTTTTTTTGAATATGCTAATGAAGGCACGGTGTTACTGGATGGTATTGCTGAGCTTTCATTAAGTTTACAGGCAAAATTATTGCGTTTTTTAACCGATGGTTCTTTTCGTCGAGTAGGTGAAGAAAAAGAACATCATGCTAATGTTCGAGTGATTTGTACCTCACAAGAACCGATGGAAAAACTGTTAGAACAAGGGAAATTACGCAGTGATTTATTCCATCGCTTAAATGTTTTAGCACTAAATGTGCCACCATTGCGTGAGCGAGTGGAGGACATTCAGCCTTTAACAGACAGTTTTTTACAAGAAATCAGCACACAGCTTAAGATTTCAATGCCGCAATATGATGCTGATTTTCTAAATTATTTGAAAGGTCAGCCTTGGCAAGGTAATGTGCGAGAGCTTTACAATGTCTTGTATCGTGCCTGTTCCTTAGCAAAGAATAACCAGCTTGATATTGAAAGTTTAAATTTAAAACCTGTACAAAGTGCGGTCATTTCTGCAGATGATTTTGGAGAGCAAACCCTGGATGAGATCATGGGACAATATGAGGCGAGTGTATTGCGCGCGTTTTATGCTCAGTATCCAAGTACGCGAAAATTGGCACAACGATTAGGCGTATCACACACGGCGATTGCCAATAAATTAAAACAATACGGTATTAGTAAATAATTTCTGACAGTTTAGGGAATTGTTTACAAAGTTTGAGCCATTCGACTTTATCAATTTGTACATTGAGGATAAATTCACCTTCATCTGAAATTTGCTCGTGACGAATGCTATCTAATTGATAGAGCGCATGGCGGATTTTGCCCTCTTGTGGGAGCAGTGTGAGGGTGAAAGAAAGTATCTCGTTTTTCAACCGCACTTTAATAGCTTCAAGTAGCAGATCTAATCCTTCACCTGAATGTGCTGAAAGATAAACGGCAACGGGTTTATTCTCGTCATCATATTCAATATGAGGCGCCACATTTTCCAATAAATCAATTTTGTTATACACAAGCAAAGCCGGTACTTTATCAGCCTTAATTTCTTCCAACACTAAATTCACAGCTTCAATATTTTCGATCTTTCGAGCGTCTGCTGCATCAATGACGTGCAATAACAAACTAGCTTCAACCGTTTCTTGCAACGTAGATTTAAACGCGGAAACTAAATCATGGGGAAGTTGGCGAACGAAACCAACGGTATCGGCGATAATGGCCGTACCAACATCTTGAATTTGTAAACGTCTTAATGTGGGATCGAGGGTGGCGAAAAGCTGATCCGCCGCATAGACATTGGCTTGCGTGATGAAATTGAATAGTGTCGATTTCCCCGCATTGGTGTAGCCTACTAAGGAAATGGTCGGAATATCCGCTTTTTGTCGTGTTTGGCGATTTTGATTGCGTTGTTTTTCGACTTTCGCCAAACGATTTTGCAACTGTGCGATACGAACCTTGATTAAACGGCGATCCGTTTCTAACTGCGTTTCGCCAGGGCCACGCAATCCTACCGCACCTTTTTGCTGATCTAAGCCTGTTTTTCGGCGGACTAATCGAGTGGATAAATGCTTAAGCTGAGCTAATTCAACTTGCAATTTCCCTTCGTGCGAGCGGGCTCGTTGGGCAAAGATATCTAAAATCACCCCAGTGCGATCTACTACACGACATTGGCAAATGCTTTCTAAATTACGGGTTTGAGCGGGCGTTAATTGATGATTCACCAAAACAACATCGGCATCTAAGGCTTTCACTGCATCAGCAATTTCTTGTGCTTTCCCCTCACCGATAAAATATTTCGCTTGTGGCGTGGCACGGCTTGTGGTGATGATTTGTAAAATCTCAACATTGGCAGATTCCGCTAAAAGTTGGAATTCTTGTAGATCTTCAATGTTTTTATTTTGAGAAAAGAAAACATGCACGACGACAGCTTTATCTTTTGTCGGTTGGCTATTGTCGACTGTTTTAGATGACGAAAGTGCGGTTGAAATTTCAGGTGAATTTTCAACCGCACTTAAATTGATGAAATCGTTCATTTAACAGAATTATTCTGCTTGTGTTTCTACTTCCGCTACAGCATCAGAAGTTTGTGCTGCATGATGACCGCCATTATTATTGTGGTGAGAAACAGAACGAGCTGGAACCACAGTCGAAATTGCGTGTTTGTACACCATTTGATTAACCGTGTTTTTTAATAAAATCACGAATTGGTCGAATGATTCGATTTGACCCTGTAATTTAATCCCATTAACGAGATAAATCGAAACAGGAATACGTTCACGGCGTAACGCATTCAAATAAGGATCTTGTAATGATTGTCCTTTTGCCATTTTGCTATCCTTTGTTGTTATATGTTAATTAATGATAGAAACGAGTTGTCTCCGTCATCAAATATAGCAATAAACATTTTTCTTGTCTATGGGTTTATCTCTTTGCTTTCACGCAGTTTTTTCAGAATTGCTTTCATTTTTTCGTCTAGTTGAGCATTGAGGCGTAATGTTTCACCCGTTTTAGGGTGCTCAAATCGAATAGAAAACGCATGTAAAAACAAGCGATTAAGCCCGAGATCTTGCATATATTTATCGAATTCTTTATCACCGTATTTATCATCTAATGCAATCGGGTGACCTGCATATTGAGTATGAACTCGGATCTGATGGGTTCGTCCCGTTACAGGCGACGCTTTTACTAAGGTCGCATTTTGATAGCGTTCTTCGATAGCAAATCGCGTTTCTGAAGGTTTACCTTGCTCACTGACTTTAACGATGCGTTCGCCACTGGCCAATTCATTTTTCAATAAAGGCGCTTGTACAACTTTTACATGAGATTGCCATTGGCCGCGCACGAGTGCGAGATAATCTTTTTGTACCGTTTTAACACGAAGTTGTTCGTGTAAGTTGCGTAAGGCAGAACGTTTTTTGGCGACTAATAAAATACCCGATGTATCTCTGTCTAAACGATGAACCAATTCTAAAAAACGGGCTTCAGGACGTAATACACGTAAGGCTTCAATCACACCAAAATTCAAGCCACTCCCGCCATGAACTGCAATGCCAGAAGGTTTGTTCAATACTAATAAACAATCATCTTCAAAAATAATATGGCTTTCAAGGGAGGCGACTTTATTCAGGTTTTTAGAAATTGGGGCAGTATTTTTTTCAGAAACACGAACTGGTGGTACACGCACCACATCACCATTTTGTAATTTATATTCAGGTTTGATTCGCCCTTTGTTCACACGCACTTCGCCTTTACGCAGAATGCGATAAATCAAACTTTTTGGCACACCTTTTAATTTTGCCAATAAATAATTATCAATGCGTTGTCCTGCTTCATCCTCAGAAATCGTGAGCATTTTAACGGATTGATTGATGATTTTTTCTTGTTTTTCAGTCATTGAATCTGTCCTTTAAAAATTGGGCTGAATCATATCACAATATCCCTGGTGATAATAGCAAGAATGCCTTGCTAATTTAGCCCCGAATGTGGATAATAGAGCGTCTTTCTGCGCCTAAAATTTGGTATTTAGAAAGCGATTTTGTATGTTGGTCAAAACTCAATGCGGCAAATGGCATAAGACATTGATAATCAACATGTTTTTCTTGAAGGTTGACGCTTCCTTGCAATGCGTAATTAACACATCGCATTGTTTTACGAAAATTGTCTTAGATAACAATTGAGTATGCTATCAATGCACCCAGCAACACACAATCGTGAGATTGACTGTTCGCGAGAAACACGAGGTCGATGGCTAAGGTCAGTAAATCTGTAAAGTGCGGTTAATTTTCAAGGTATTTTAGATAATTCAAAACGAGAAATTGACAATGAAAAGAATGTTAATCAATGCGACTCAAAAAGAAGAGTTGCGCGTTGCGTTGGTCGATGGCCAACGTTTATTCGACTTGGATATTGAAAGTCCGGGTCATGAACAGAAAAAAGCCAATATTTACAAAGGGAAAATCACTCGCGTAGAGCCGAGTTTAGAAGCAGCCTTTGTGGATTATGGTGCAGAGCGCCATGGCTTCCTTCCTTTAAAAGAAATTGCCCGCGAGTATTTCCCTGCTGATTATGTGTTTCAAGGTCGTCCAAATATCCGTGATATTTTGACCGAAGGTCAAGAAGTGATCGTTCAGGTGAACAAGGAAGAACGCGGCAATAAAGGCGCGGCCTTAACCACTTTTGTTTCCCTTGCCGGTAGTTATCTGGTGATTATGCCAAATAATCCTCGTGCAGGTGGCATTTCTCGCCGTATTGAAGGCGATGAACGTATCGAATTAAAAGAAGCATTGAGTTCTTTAGATGTACCGGAAGGCGTTGGTCTTATCGTGCGTACAGCGGGTGTAGGTAAATCACCAGAAGAATTACAATGGGACTTAAAAGTACTTTTACATCATTGGGAAGCGATCAAACAAGCTTCACAAAGCCGTCCGGCGCCGTTCTTAATTCACCAAGAAAGTGATGTGATCGTTCGTGCGATCCGTGATTACTTGCGTCGTGATATCGGTGAGATCTTAATTGATAGCCCGAAAGTATTTGAAAAAGCGAAAGCACACATCAAACTTGTACGTCCTGATTTCATCAATCGTGTGAAACTGTATCAAGGCGAAGTACCGTTATTTAGCCACTATCAAATTGAATCTCAAATTGAATCCGCCTTCCAACGTGAAGTACGTTTACCTTCTGGTGGTTCGATTGTGATCGATGTAACAGAAGCGTTAACAGCGATCGATATTAACTCAGCGCGTTCGACTCGTGGTGGCGATATTGAAGAAACCGCATTAAATACCAACCTTGAAGCAGCAGATGAAATTGCTCGTCAATTACGTTTACGTGACTTAGGTGGGTTAGTGGTCATCGATTTCATCGATATGACACCTGTTCGTCACCAACGTGAAGTAGAAAACCGTATCCGTGATGCGGTACGTCAAGACCGTGCGCGTATTCAAATTAGCCGTATTTCTCGCTTCGGCTTATTGGAAATGTCACGTCAGCGTTTAAGCCCATCACTAGGTGAGTCTTCTCATCATGTGTGTCCACGCTGTCAAGGTACGGGTAAAGTGCGCGATAACGAAAGCTTATCGCTTTCAATCTTACGTTTAATCGAAGAAGAAGCATTAAAAGAGAATACCAAACAAGTACACACTATCGTGCCGGTACAAATTGCGTCTTACTTACTTAACGAAAAACGTAAAGCAGTAAGCAGCATCGAAAAACGCCATGATGTAGAGATTATCGTGGTGCCAAATGAAGCGATGGAAACCCCGCACTTCAGCGTGTTCCGCGTACGTGAAGGTGAAGAGCTGAACGAATTAAGCTACAACTTAGCAAAATTCCATGAAGCACAAGACGATGCATTCGTACCAGAAGAATCCCTTGTTTCACGTAATATTGAAACAGCAGCCGTGACATCTGAACAAGTGATGGAAAGTGCTGCGGTATCGCTATCGATCCCAACGGCAGCGCCAGCACCAGTTGAGCGCAAATCAGAAGGTCCTTCACTGTTTGCAAAAATTGTTGCTGCAATTAAAGGTTTATTTGCTTCTGAACCAAAAGAAGAAGAGAAAAATCAAAATAACCGCAACAATCGTAACAACAACCGTAATAATCGCCGCAATCAAGATCGTCGTAATAATCGTCGTTCTCGCAACAACGAAAACAACGATAATGCGAAAAATACAGATGAAGAAAATGCACGTCCAACTCGCGAGCGTGTAAATAATCGTCGCAATCGTCGTAACGCGAATGAAGAAGTGACATCTGAAAGTGCGGTTAATTTTGCTAATGTTTCTGATGATAATCGTCAAGAAGAAAAAGCAGAGAAACCAGTAGCAGAGCGTCGTCAACGTCGTGATTTACGTAAACGTGTTCGTATTGAGGATAATACAAATAACATCAACGAGAATGTTATTGAGGCCGTTGAAGTTCCTGTGATTAAAAATGAAGTGGTTGAAAATAACACTGTTGAGAATACAGAAGATAAACCATGTCAAGAACGTCAGCGCCGTACACCTCGTCATTTACGTGCATCAAATAATCAACGCCGTCGTCGTAATGAAGTGAAGTCACCAATGCCATTATTTGCGGCAGTTGCTTCACCAGAATTAGCAAGCGGTAAAGTATGTATCGATTATTCTGCAGTGAATGCACCGAAAGAAAATAATTTCTTATCAGTGGATGAGTTGCTTGAGCAAGAGAAAACGAAAAAAGGTGTGATCACCCCGGCAACTGGTATTGTCGTGGAAGAAAAATCAGTTGAAGCACAACCTGCGTTAGATTTCATTACTCAACCGGCAAATGAAGCAGTGCAACAGAAAGTGCAAGAATCATTAGAACGCTTGCATCATAAATCAGAACCAGTTGCTCAAGTTGTAACGGCAGAAGTTGAACCACAAGAAAAAGCTGAGCTTGCTCGTTCTTATGTGTTCACAGGTCGTGCAGGTACTATTTCAGCCGTGCCGCATACAAAAGCAGATATGACACTAGCGAAAGCACCAGATGAAGAGTCTAAACCATTCCCAATTGTGGAATGGAAGGAGTCTCGTTATTACTTTAACGGTAAAGGCGCGGCAGGTCATCATAGTGCAATTAGTCACATTTACTCTGAACCTACACAAGCAAAATCAGAGTAATATCTTAACCATAAAAACGGAACCAGTAGGTTCCGTTTTTATTTTGTGTATTTTTAAAACATAGTGATTTAAAAGTAGTCAGTCAGATAATTTTTTTATTTTCTTGCTTGACGGGGTGGGGGAAAAAACGTATTATTCACCTCGCTTAAATCACGGAGGAATGGTCGAGTGGTTGAAGGCACCGGTCTTGAAAACCGGCGAGGGTTTACGCCCTCCGTGAGTTCGAATCTCACTTCCTCCGCCATCAAATTCAAAAAATCCCTAAGTCGAAAGATTTAGGGATTTTTGCTTTTCAGTCTATTTAAAAATATCTTATTTTTTGACCGCACTTTCTTGGGCCTCTTTAAAGGCAAGGTATTCTTCTAAGGTCTCAATCGCTTCTAAACATTTTTGATGGCGCGTTAAATAAATCGCGGCTGTTTGCTTATGCATATCTCGCTGAATATCTGTTTGAACCGTATTAGCTTGTGCTTTAGCTTCTTCATACTTTTCTGTAAGTTGCTGCAAGGCTTCATAATACTTTTCTAGACGCTCTCTAGGAGGGAGACGATGAATGCTATGTTGTGATTTACTACTTGCAACTTGTGGCTCTGTTATTTTCGGCTGAATGGGCTTTTTATACTTACGATTCATGGCTTCCGTTAAGGCGCTACATTGCCCTAAAAGATGTTCTGCCATAAATACAATTTGCTCTTCATTTTGATGGGGGATATTAGATAGCTTAGTTAAGCTTTGTTGGATTTCTTTGAGATAAAAACCGACGGTTTCAAAATCTTCAGTAAATAAAGTGCGGTTAAATTTTGCGTTGATTTTTTTATCAGAGTCAGCCTGATAGGCTTGAGTCAGTTGCTGTACTTTTTGTTCGAGCGTATTGAGTAATGATTGAATAGACATAAAAAATCCCCGCATAATGAATGCAGGGATTATAACGATTAAAGGGTCATGGCTGCAATCCAGCCGAATACTAATAGTGGGATATTGTAGTGAATAAAGGTTGGCACAACAGAATCCCAAATGTGGTCGTGTTTGCCATCCATATTCAAACCGGATGTTGGACCAAGTGTTGAGTCAGAAGCCGGTGAACCCGCATCCCCTAATGCCGCCGCTACACCTACGATAGCCACTGTCGCAAGTGGTGAGAAACCAAAAGAGAGACAAAGAGGTACATAAATTGAGGTGATAATTGGCACGGTTGAGAAAGAAGAGCCAATACCCATGGTAATCAATAACCCAACGAGTAGCATTAAGAATGCCGCAACGCCTTTGCTTTGAATTACACCCGTTGAAAGTGCATCAACTAATTCTTTCACGCCACTTGTGGTATTAATCACATTCGCGAAACCAGAGGCAGCAATCATAACGAAGCCAATCATTGCCATTAAGCGTAAACCTTGTTGGAAAATGTCGTTACTTTCTTTGAGTTTGAAGATACCGAATGCCCCGAAAATGACTAAACCGACTAAACCACCAATAATTGTAGAGCTTGTGAAAAGCTGAGTGGCAAAAGTGGCGACAATGGCGACCGCACTTGCGGTAATTTGAATAGGTTTAATATTCGCAATGTGTTGTTCAATTTCAGCTGTAGTTGGTTCTGCAGTCGTCACCACATACTCGCGCGGTTTGCGATAGGTAACAAATACAGCAGTGAGTAAACCAAGAATCATACCAATCACAGGGATAAGCATAGCAAAAGAAACTTCACCTACACTGGTTTGTAAACCGAGTGGTGCACCAGCAAGATTGATATTTTTTACTAAAATGCTTTCGATAAAGATTTTCCCGAAACCGACAGGCAAGATCATATAGGTTGCGGTTAAACCAAAGGTAATAATACAAGCCACTGCACGACGATCGATTTTTAAACGGTTAAAAATAGAAAGTAAAGGCGGCACTACAATCGGGATAAACGCAATGTGTACTGGGAGTAAGTTTTGGGATGAAATGGAGAATAAAAGCAAAATGCCAAGCAGCATATATTTAAACCAGGCTAAATTTTTACCGGTTGGTGTTTTGTTCATTCGGGTAATAATTTTGTAGGCAAGCAAATCAGTGATGCCGGATTTTGAAATCGCAATGGCAAATGCACCGAGCATCGCATAGTTCATGGCCACTTCAGCACCACCACCTAAACCACCTGTAAAGGCTTCAATGGTTTTGCTTAAACCTAAGTCACCGCATAAGCCTGCAGTCAGAGCGGAAATCACAAGTGCGATAACCACGTTTACGCGCAGCAAGCTTAACGCCAGTAGCACGACAATTGAAATAACAACGGGATTCGATAGCATATTGTTGTTCCTTATTGATTAATTAAAAGAAAAAGGTCGCATAAAAGAAAATTGATTTAAGATTAAATGTCGCATAGTAGTAAACTCCTGTAAATTAATAATAAAACAAAACCCCTCGAAAGTTGCCTTCCGAGGGGTAAGATTTTTTTGATCTTTATCTTGTCAGCTCGGAAGAAACCTTCCAAGCACGCCAACAGCCTGAAAGATTATTCAGTTGAATGGCGATGATGGTGACGAAGGATAAAGTTCATTTGAAACTCTCTTATTTAGATAACTAAATCGAATTAGTTTTAAAATACGGTAAAGCGAAAACGATTGCAAGTCTTTTTTCTAAAAAATTTTGAAAATTAAAGTGCGGTCTGATTTTCAGTAGTTTTTTCCGTTTCATCGGGTTGAGCAATATGCGGGAAACCACCAAGATCTTTTAAGTGATTGACCATATAGCAGAATAATTCCGCCGTACGTTCAGTATCATATAGTGCGGAGTGTGCTTGTTTCCCATCAAAAGGAATTTTGGCCGCTTGGCATGCTTTGACGAGAACCGTTTGTCCAAACATAAAACCGGCAAGCGTTGCGGTATCAAACATCCCAAAAGGGTGGAACGGATTACGTTTTACACCCGTACGTTCAGCAGCTGCCATCACGAAACTTTGGTCAAAAGCCGCATTATGTGCCACGATGATAGAACGTTGACATTCTGCATCTTTTTGTCTACGACGCACCATTTGGAACAACCCTGTGATGGCATCTAATTCAGATACGGCACCACGCAATGGATTGTGAATATCAATCCCGTTAAATTTGAGTGATTCCGGATTAATATTCGCACCTTCAAATGGCTCAATATGAAAATGGCATTTTTGATCGGGGTGTAAATTGCCATTATCATCCATTTTTAAGGTGATTGCCGCAAGTTCTAAAAGCGCATCTTTTTTGGCATCAAACCCAGCCGTTTCCACATCAATAATGACAGGAAAGTAGCCGCGAAACCGATTTTTTAATTGGTGGTGATAAGGAATTTCAGGTGTATCTGACACAATGTATTCCTTAATTCCCTAAAGCTGATTTTGCACTTTTATTTTCGATAAACTCGATCTTATAACCATCTGGATCTTCAACGAATGCAATCACGGTTGTGCCACCTTTAACAGGGCCAGCTTCGCGAGTTACTTTACCGCCATTAGCACGTACCGCTTCACAAGTTGCGTAAATATCATCTACACCAATAGCAATATGACCGTAAGCATTACCAAGATCATATTCAGTCACGCCCCAGTTGTATGTTAATTCAATTTCAGTTGCACTCTCACCATCCTCGTAACCTAAAAAGGCCAGTGAATATTTATACTCAGGGTTTTCACTTGTGCGTAATAAACGCATACCTAAAACGTCTTGATAAAATTTAATAGAGCGGTCTAAATCACCCACTCGAAGCATGGTGTGTAAAATTCTCATCTTATTATCCTTTTTTTATTGGGTTGGTCGGTATTATAACATAGAAATTTTTAAATAGACTTAGTACGTAATTTATCCCAGAAATTAGAGTCGTTTAAATAACGAAAATGAACTAATCATTTGGAGTGGTCGGAGCTCTGTTTCATATTCGGCTTTGGTAATCTGTTTCTCGTTGTAGTGGCCTAGCTATTACAAGGATACGACAGGTTGTAAATTATTATAGGAGAACAAAGATGTTTTCATTCTTAAAAGCATCTCCTCCAGCACCAAGAATTGAAAGTTCTAGAACAGATGCCGAGTATAAAAAATTACGTTGGCAGGTATTTGCTGGAGTATTTATCGGGTATGCGGCTTATTATCTTATCCGCAAAAACTTTTCTTTAGCAATTCCTTATCTTATTGATGAATATGGCTTTACTAAAGCTGATTTAGGTACAGTTGGGGTAGCGTTATCACTGGCTTACGGTTTTAGTAAGTTCATTATGGGGAATATTTCTGACCGAAGTAATCCTAAATATTTTATTACTATTGGTTTATTAGGTTCTGCATTAGTGAGCTTAATTTTCGGTTTAGTACCAGGCGTGCTTTCTTCTATTCCATTGATGATTGTGTTAGCTGCATTAAATGGCTGGTTCCAAGGAATGGGATACCCACCAGGTGCAAAAACAATGACTAACTGGTTCTCGGTTTCTGAACGTGGTGTTTGGTGGAGCTGGTGGAACGTATCGCATAACTTAGGTGGTGGTTTAATTGGTCCATTAGCGATCCTCGGTTTATCGATTTTCGGCGTATGGCAATCTTTATTCTATTTACCAGCCTTAATCGCGATTGTATTGGCATTCATCATGTTCTATTTAATGCGCGATACTCCAGAATCACAAGGGTTACCACCGGTAGATGAATGGAAAGGTGAAAAAATTGTAGAGAAAGTCGAATCGGCTCACACGCTTTCTTCTAAAGATATTTTCATGAAATACATCATTAATAATAAGTTCTTATGGGCGATTGCACTTGCGAACGTATTTGTGTATTTCATTCGTTATGGCATCATTGACTGGGCACCAACGTATCTAAAAGAAGTGAAACACTTCTCTGTAGACAAACAAAGTTGGGCGTATTTCCTTTACGAATATGCAGGTATCTTTGGTATGCTTGCTAGTGGTTATTCGAGTGATAAAGTCTTCAAAGGTCACCGTGCACCGCCGATGTTATTATTCCTAACCGGTGTATTAATCGCGATTATTGTTTATTGGAAAAACCCAGAAGGAAATCCACTCGTAGATAATATTTGTCTTGTAGCTATCGGTTTCTTAATTTATGGTCCAGTAATGATGATCGGGCTTCAAGCGGCAGACCTTGTACCACGTGTGGCAACCGGTACAGCGACAGGTCTAACCGGGCTATTCGGTTACTTATTAGGTTCTGCGAGTGCAGGCTATGTAATGGGCAAATTGGTCGACTTATTTGGCTGGGATGGTGGTTTTTATGCCTTGATCGTTTCTTGCTTCTTAGGATTTGGTTTCATTGCTTTTACCTTACTCCATAAGCCGAATGCAGCGTAATAAATATTATTTTACCTAAATTAAAATGTGGCTAAATTGTATTATTTAGCCACATTTTTTTGTTATTTATTTACCTGACTATTATGCTAAGATAATACGAATATTTTTATAAAAAGGAAAAATGAATGAATACAACTGGCCTTTTTAATCTTTCTTGGCAACGTTATTTAAATTTACTGTTTTTATTATTAACCGTGGGATTTTTAACGAGTGGAGTCGTCACGTTAATTGCAGCCAATTTAGATTATTTTTCTGATTTAGCCAAAATTTATGGCTTACAAACACTGCTTGTGGTGACAGTGATATTAGGCCTTTATTGCTTTATTCGAGAAAGTCGTCGACAAGCCAAAGAAAAATTAAAGTGGAAGACATATAGTATCTTTTTTGTTGTTTCTGTGTTAATTGGCGGTTTATTTGCCTTAGTCGGACAAACCTATCAAACGGGGGCCGATGTATGGCAGTTATTTGCTGTTTGGACACTTTGCCAACTTCCGTTTTTATTATTGTTTCCGAATGTGGCTTCTGCGTTATTATTTGCCACCACTACCAATGTTACATTTTATTTATTTAATGAACAAAACTCCTATAACTCAATGGGTTATGCCGTGCTGATTAATGCTGGATTACTTGTGATATCGGAATTATTCAGTAAAGCTTTTCATGACCAACATTGGCGCATTTTACCCAAAGTATTTCTAGTACTGACTTTTGCCAGTTTATTCGGTTTAATAGTAATTTATGATGTGTACTTTTATGCTTATGCTTGGGGTGAGCTTGGTCGTTCATTACTTAGTTCTTTGATAATTGCTATTCCTGCTTTGATCGCATTTTATGTATATCACAAATATCGCTTTGATTTTATTAATTTAATTGTTTCAGTCCTAGCCTTACTTGGCGCTTATTGCTTTTTGGCTTCTCTTGTGATTCGTGGTGTAGAAGAGGGGGTAGTTTTAGGATTAATTGGCTTTACTTTCACTGTCATGGCAATCAATTGGTTGGTGAAACTCTATAAACGAGAACATCCAAATAATAAGAAATCCCATTGGGCGACTTCAATATTATGGGTGATAGCTTTATTGATAGCGGTAGTGACGATAGGCGCTTGGCTATTTTTTTCCTTAGGTTTAGATGAGTCTAGTACATTAATCATTGGTATTATTTTATTTGGCATAGCTTGGTCGCTTACCTTAAATAAAGATAAAAATGAATACACTACAATTTTAGCGGGTTTATTTTTTCTAATCGCAAACAGTTTTTTAGGATTCTATTTGCTTGTTAAATTTGATAATCTTTTTCTTTTATTAGGATATGAATTTAGCGAAGATTCAAATCTCGGTATTTTTATTTCCACACTGATTTTTACAGCCATTATTATCGTTAGCTATAAATTGATGCCGAATTCTTTGGTGAGAATTTTATTGGTTGTCCAGCTTCTCGTTTATTGGCAAGTTTCCTATAATCTATATTTCCATAGTTACAGCTTGAATGACATATGGTTTAATAACGCATGGTTTAATAAAATTCAGCTACTGATTTCGATTGCACTCTTTTATTGGGTCATGCGACCTAATCAATCAGCGCGAATTCATTTAAAGCCTATTGCTTGGGGAACTGTGTTATTCTCTCTATGGATCTCTGTGCCGTCGTATATGGTGCTTCCTTGGGTAGATTATGGTCTGATTGATACAGATATTTCAAGTGATGTCATGTCAGCAGACACGATGAGTTTTGATAATGTGTTGCAAGTTTTAAGTGGGCAATTTTGGTCACACTTCCAGTTTGATGTTAGTCATATCTTATATTTACTTGTCTGTGCATTGCCATTAATTGTCTATGCACTAATGAATAAGCATAGTGAATCCAAACACACAGAAACAGTGTTAATTTTATTAGTATTAACCTTGTTTGCATTAGGCTTTGTTGGGATACCCGTCATTTTATATTTAACTGCGTTATTATTGCTTGTTTATTGGACGGATAACCGTGCGTTCTTCGGTCTTTTGGTATTTGCCTTTGTTGTTTATTTAGGTGGGTTCTATTACCAATTGAGCATCCCATTACTCTATAAAGGGGGATTGCTAGTAAGCTTTGCCGTTATTTTTGCGATTGTTACTTTATTCTTGCATGCACGTTATAAAGCGCCTTCACAAAGTGCGGTCGAAAACCATTCTGTTTTTAAAGCACCGATTTGGCTTGTTGGCGTCTTTGTGATTGCGTTATTGGGGGCGGTGAACTATAAAGTGCAGCAATTTGAAGATGTGCTAGCTACCGGTAAGCCTGTTGTCTTAAAAATCGCCCCAGTGGATCCTCGTTCATTGATGCAAGGCGATTATATGGTATTGAATTATGCTATTTTATCTGAGTTTCAGCAAAGTCAGGTTTTATCTGAATCGAATGAATCCCTTGATAGCAATGAACCTATTGATACTGTTGAATCTAATGAAACCACTGGTATAGATGAATCAAGTCGTCCTTCGGGAAAAAAAGTGTATATCCTTGTTCATCTTGATAAAAATCATGTTGCGACATTTTGTGAGAAGCAATCAGAGATACCAACAGATTTTAAACATTGCACACCAAATGTTTATTTGCCAATTCGTTATAAAGGTTGGTTTCCTGAATTACCAAGCCAAGATTATTTCTTTGCGGAAGGGAAAGGTGAATATTATGCACAAGCGGAATATGCAGAATATCGCTTTAAAGACGGTATTTTGTTGCTAGCTCGTTTATTAGATAAGGATTTAAAAGGGCTATAAAACATTGGTGACAAATAAGGGCGTATTTGATACGCCCTTATTTTTTTAGATTATTGATTGGGTTATGATTATTTCACCGCGATCATCGAGCCAAAATTAAAACACTGGAACCATAATTCGACGTGTGAAAATCCGATGTTTTTTAACCGCTCTTTGTGGATGTTAATCGAGTCAGTACGCATTACATTTTCAAGTGCGGTGCGTTTTTGGCTCACTTCAAGCTCACTATAACCGTTAGCACGTTTGAATTGGTGGTGGAGGTCAATCAGTAGCTCATTCACTTTTTCATCTTCAAAACGGAATTTTTCAGAGAGCACCAATACACCGTTTGGGTTTAAACCGTGATAGATTTTTGTGAGCAAGGCTACGCGATCTTCCGGTGGTAAAAATTGTAACGTGAAGTTGAGCACTATCATTGAGGCATTCTTAATTTCAATTTGGCGAATATCATCGCACAGGATTTCCACTGGCACATCACTATGATAAGCCGCAACATGCTGGCGGCAGCGTTCCACCATTGGCAGAGAATTATCGACACCGATAATTTTCACATTAGGTTGTTTTATGTTGTGTCGCATAGAAAGGGCCGCGGCACCTCGTGAACAGCCTAAATCATAGACTTGGCTGTCAGCAGTCACAAAACGTTCAGCCAACATACCAATCGCGGTGATAATGTTGGAGTAGCCCGGAATTGAGCGTTGAATCATATCGGGGAAAACTTCCGCCACGCTTTCATCAAAAGTAAAATCGCCCAGTTTTTCAATTGGGGCGGCAAAAATTGTATCTTTCATCATGATTGAGCTCTGTTGTTGTTTGAGAGAGCATTTATTAAGATAAAATGCCAAAAACTGCGGTCATTTTAGTGAAAGTTTTTAAAGGAGCAAATAAATTTCGCTTTTCAATTTAAATACCCCGTATTTTTCCGTATAATCAACGCGTTAATTATCCATTTTTAGAAAAATGAAAGGAATATAGAAATGATGCGTACACATTATTGCGGTGCATTAAACCGCAACCATATTGGGCAAGAAGTAACGTTAAGCGGTTGGGTTCATCGTCGTCGCGATTTAGGCGGTTTAATTTTTATCGATATGCGTGATCGTGATGGTATCGTGCAAGTTTGTTTTGACCCTAAATATCAAGAAGCGTTAACTGCAGCTTCAGGCTTACGTAATGAATTTTGTATTCAAATTAAAGGTGAAGTAATCGCGCGTCCTGACAATCAAATTAATAAAAATATGGCGACAGGCGAAGTGGAAGTGTTAGCAAAAGAATTACGCATCTACAATGCTTCTGATGTTTTACCGTTAGACTTCAACCAAAACAACACAGAAGAACAACGTTTAAAATATCGTTATTTAGATTTACGTCGTCCAGAAATGGCACAACGCTTAAAAACCCGTGCGAAAATCACCAGTTTTGTGCGTCGTTTTATGGATGATAATGGTTTCCTTGATATCGAAACCCCAATGCTTACCAAAGCAACGCCAGAAGGTGCGCGTGACTATTTAGTGCCAAGCCGTGTACATAAAGGCAAATTCTATGCATTGCCTCAATCACCACAGCTTTTCAAACAGCTTTTGATGATGTCTGGTTTTGATCGTTATTATCAAATCGTGAAATGTTTCCGTGATGAAGATTTACGTGCAGATCGTCAGCCTGAATTTACTCAAATTGATGTGGAAACCTCTTTCTTAACTGCGCCAGAAGTGCGTGAGATCATGGAACGCATGGTGCATGGTTTATGGCAAAACATCATTGGTGTGGATTTAGGTAAATTCCCACAAATGACCTGGCAAGAGGCGATGACTCGTTTTGGTTCAGATAAACCAGATTTACGTAACCCGCTTGAATTAGTCGATGTGGCAGATATCGTTAAAGACGTTGAATTTAAAGTATTTAATGAGCCAGCAAACAATCCAAATGGCCGTGTGGCAGTCATTCGTGTACCAAATGGTACTGAAATCACTCGTAAACAAATTGATGAATATACACAATTTGTTGGCATTTACGGTGCAAAAGGTTTAGCTTGGGCGAAAGTAAATGATATCAATGCTGGTCTTGAAGGCGTACAAAGCCCGATCGCGAAATTCTTAAATGAAGAGGTATGGAAAGCTTTAGCTGAACGTGTGAAAGCTCAAACTGGCGACATCTTATTCTTCGGTGCAGACAAATGGCAAACCACCACGGATGCAATGGGTGCGTTACGTTTGAAATTAGGTCGTGATCTTTGCTTAACTCGTTTAGACGAATGGCAACCACTTTGGGTGATCGATTTCCCAATGTTTGAACGTGATGACGAGGGTAATCTTGCCGCAATGCACCACCCATTCACTTCACCAAAAGATTTTACGCCGGAACAATTAGAGGCGAATCCAACTGATGCGGTAGCAAATGCTTATGATATGGTCATTAACGGCTATGAAGTAGGTGGTGGTTCTGTGCGTATTTTCGATCCGAAAATGCAACAAACCGTATTCCGCATTCTTGGTATCAATGAACAAGAACAACGTGAAAAATTTGGTTTCTTATTAGATGCATTAAAATTTGGTACACCGCCACATGCAGGTTTAGCATTTGGTTTAGACCGTTTAACCATGCTTTTAACAGGCACTGAAAATATCCGTGATGTGATTGCATTCCCGAAAACAACAGCCGCAGCTTGTTTAATGACAGAGGCACCAAGTTTTGCGAATCCGCAGGCATTAGGTGAGTTGAGCATTCAGGTTATAAAAAATAATACTTAATACTCAATATAAGGCGATTATATAATCGCCTTCTTTTTTTAGAGAGAGAGCATGAAAGTTCAATTAGTAAACCTAAATGGAAAAAATGACAGTAATTTTGTTGTAGAAGAGGTAAATAAATTTTCTTCGCCTAAATCATTTGATATGTTTGATATAAATATTATTGATTTGCGTTCAGAATATATATATAGGACTCATGAGTCTTTGGAAGATTATATCAATATAAGTTATCTTCATGATTTTTTAACAATAAATGAGATGATTGCAAATAGTAAAAAAGCAAAGTTTATATTTATTTATCCTAAGAATATTAATTTTTTAACATTATATACGTTTGGTCAGCATAAAATTTCAAAACCTATTAAGGATATTACTTCATATGTATCTAAGTTGTTTAGTATATTAAACAAAGAGCTAGATTATAAGTTTTCTTTTGAGAGAACAGATACAAAATTGTCAGATACCATAAATATTCCAGCTGATTTTTATTTTCCTGAACGAGATGATTTTGAGACTTTACTCCGATCCATAGATAGTAATAAAGTTACTTGTTGTAAGAAGGATAATTTATTTTTAACAACATTAGATATTCTTACTGATGAAGAGCTACAATTTTTTCTTGAAAAGGTTGGATTAAAAGCTAGCTCTAATGCAGTAGCTCCTGATTGGATGAATAAAGTAATGCTTTTTGATGACGCGGAGCAATTAAAAAAGATAGAAGAGAATGAAGCTCAGATAAAAAGTTGTCAGGATTCTATTGCAGTATCAAAAGGTAAATTAAGTGAGAATTCTCGGTTTAAATCCATTCTTTATACTTCAGGCGATGAGTTGGTTGATGTTGTCAAGGATATTTTTAGTAAGATATTTGATGTAGATTTTTCAGAATTTAAAGATAAGAAGAAAGAAGACTTTACCTTTACATTTAAAAATAAGATTTTTATAGGGGAAATAAAAGGCGTTAATCAGAATATTAAAACAACTAATCTTGCTCAATTAGATCTACATTTTACGAACTTTATCGAAGAGAGAGGTGATGATTTAGATGAGAATAATATTCATAAGTTACTTGTGATGAATCATCAAAAGGATAAAGACTTAAAATCTCGTATTCTTGTAGATCAGCAGCAAATTAATATGGCAAAAAATAAATATGAGTCATTAATCATTGAAACAGTAGAATTATTAGAGATGTATGACAAATTTACTAGAGAAGAAATGACACAAGAAGAGTGTTTTGATTTAATTTGTCAGAATGGCATTTTAAAAGTAAAAAATCCTCACATAAAGAGAGATTAATAATGCGGTAGCTTTGAGATATCCATTATTGAACTTATTTAATAGATAGACTAGCAAAATAGAAGTTCTGTGATTTAAAGATAAAGTGCGGTCAAAAATTCAACTGATTTTGACCGCACTTTCTTTTTATTGAAAAAATTTTATTCACTTAAAGACATCAGTTTTTTGGTATGAATACGGGCAAAGTTTACTTGTTTTGAAGTTATATTCTGAAATATTAAAATAATCAGATTTTTATTTTTCATCCGTGCTTTTAAGTGGATTTTATTTACTTTACTCAAGGATAAAATTCTATTATAAATAAGGCCTTTTTTAGTTTATGGTCAATTTATAAGAGAAAATTTTATGAGTGAAGTTTCAACTCCAGTAGAAAAATCAACGTGGGCGAGTAAATTCTCTGCCTTAGGTCCTGGAATCGTGATGGCATCAGCGGCTGTCGGTGGTTCACATATTATTGCATCCACCCAAGCCGGTGCGATCTATGGCTGGGAATTAGTGAGCATTGTTATTCTTGCTAATTTATTCAAATATCCTTTCTTCCGTTTCGGTGTTCAATATACCTTAGATACGGGTAATACTTTGCTAGAGGGTTACCGTCAAAAAGGGAAATTCTATCTTTGGTTATTCCTTGCTTTAAACATTTTTGCGACTGTGATTAATACTGCAGCAGTAGGGTTATTAACAGCAGCAATTTTAACGTTCATTACGCCAATCCCACTCCCAATGCCAGTATTAAGCTCATTAGTGATTCTTGTAACAACCGGTATTTTATTATTGGGTAAATATCGTTTATTAGATAGCTTATCGAAAATTATCATGATTGCTTTAACGGTAACCACCGTGAGCGCTGTCGTGATTGCTTTTATGCGTAACGGCATCCATGGTGTAGCCGCTCCTGATTTTGTCGCGCCTTCTCCATGGGAATTAAGTAAATTAGCGTTTTTAGTTGCGTTGATGGGCTGGATGCCTGCGCCAATTGAAATTTCTGCTGTTAACTCTATGTGGGTGGTGGCAAAACGTCGTCTAACGAAAGTATCTTATGAAGATGGTTTATTTGACTTCAACGTGGGTTATATCGGTACAGCAATTTTAGCTGTCGTATTCTTAGCGCTTGGTGCATTGGTGCAATATGGTTCTCCTGAAACCGTAGAGATGGTTGGCGGAAAATATATCGCACAACTTATCAATATGTATGCAAGTACTATTGGTGAATGGTCTCGCTTATTAATTGCCGTAATTGCGTTTATGTGTATGTTTGGTACAACAATTACAGTAATTGATGGCTATTCTCGTACTAATGTTGAATCTTTGCGTATCTTATTTGGCAAACAAGAAAGCTCTGTGAGAATTCTTAATATCGGTATGATTTTTGCAGCGTTATCTGGTTTAGCGATTATTTTCTACTTTAATAACGCAGTAGGCCCAATGTTAAAATTCGCGATGATTGCTTCATTTGTTTCAGCACCAATCTTTGCTTGGTTGAATTTATCTTTGACCAAGCACGCGAAACACAGTGTAAAAGGCGGGTTATTGTGGTTATCCCTTATTGGTTTATTCTACTTAACAGCCTTTGCAGGCTTGTTTATCGCCCAACAAGCTGGCTGGTTAAACTAAAATAATTGAGATAATTACCGCACTTTAGTTTTAAAGTGCGGTAATTTTTTTGAAAGTTTTTAGTAGAAAAGGTATGATGCTGCCATTCTCAATTATGTAGATGACGAGCTTGAAATATAAAAATAATCAATCAGTTCTCGTGATAATTTATGCGGAAAGCACGCATCGTGTTCTTATGCTTCAACGTCGAGACGACACAACGTTTTGGCAATCCGTTACGGGGACATTGGAAACCAACGAAACACCAAGAGAAACAGCAATTCGAGAAGTTTGGGAAGAAGTCGGATTAAAAATAGAAGAAAATTCGACTGCACTTTTTGATTGTAAAGAGAGTATAGAATTTGAAATTTTCCCGCATTTCCGCTATAAATACGCACCGAATGTGACTCACTGTCATGAACATTGGTTTTTATTGGCAGTTGAGCAGGAATTTGAACCGATATTAAGTGAGCATTTGGCGTATCAATGGGTTTCACCAGAATATGCGATCCAAATGACAAAATCGCCGAATAATGCCGAGGCCATCAAAAAATATTTGATGAACGGCTTTCCTCTATAGAAAAGAGGATTTAATTTAAAAACGTTTTTAAGATAAGAAGGAAAACAACATGGCAGGCCATAGTAAGTGGGCAAATATTAAACACCGTAAAGCAGCACAAGATGCGCAACGCGGTAAAATTTTTACAAAATTAATTCGTGAATTAGTAACAGCTGCAAAAATTGGCGGCGGTGATGTCAGTGCGAATCCGCGTTTACGTGCGGCAGTAGATAAAGCCTTATCGAGCAACATGACTCGCGACACCATTAACCGCGCGATTGAACGCGGTGTGGGCGGTGGTGATGACACCAATATGGAAACAAGAATTTACGAAGGTTATGGTCCGGGTGGAACTGCTGTGATGGTTGAGTGTCTAAGTGACAACGCAAACCGAACCATCTCACAGGTTCGCCCAAGTTTCACTAAATGTGGTGGTAACTTAGGGACTGAAGGTTCTGTGGGCTACTTATTCAGCAAAAAAGGCTTGATTTTAATTAGCCAAGGTGAAGAAGATGCGTTAATGGAGGCGGCAATTGAAGCCGGTGCGGATGATGTTCAACCGCAAGATGATGGTTCATTTGAAATCTATACTGCGTGGGAAGATTTAGGTTCTGTGCGTGATGCAATCGAAGCAGCAGGATTTAAAATTGATAACGCAGAAGTGACAATGATTCCATCAACAACAGTTGATCTTGATCTTGAAACTGCGCCTAAATTGTTGCGTTTAATTGACATGTTAGAAGACTGTGACGATGTACAAAACGTATATCATAACGGTGAAATTAGTGATGAAGTTGCAGCTCAGCTGTAATTTTAAGGAGATTTAGAATGAAATTAGCTAAAGTATTACCTGCAATGGCCGCTCTTGTTGTTTTATCAGCTTGTGCAAGTGATGCACCAAAAATGGAAAACAAAGCAGAGCAAGCTGCAGCACCTACTGTAACGGATAAAACAGTAGTTTATACTTGTAACAAGAAAACCGTAACTGCGGTTTACCAATTCGAAAACCAAGAGCCAACAGCGGCAATGGTGATGGTCGGAGATAAAGTTATTGCGAAAGATTTCGCTCGTGATGCAGCTCAAAAAGACTTCACTTCATTTACTTCAGGCAAATATGTTTGGAACGTAGATAGTGGTTTGACTTTAGATAAATTTGATTCTGTCGCACCAGTAAATCTTTTAATCAAAGGCAAAAAAACAGATAAAATTGTTGTGAAAAACTGTGATGTAGATGCAAAAGCAACTGCAAAAGCAAACCAATAATTAACGCTAAAAACGGCCGGCATTGACCGGCCGTTTATTTTTGAGAATTTATGAGTATTATTTTAGGCATTGACCCAGGTTCTCGTGTAACGGGCTATGGTGTGATTCGACAAAATGGTCGCCATTTAGAATATCTAGGCAGTGGAGCAATCCGCACGCAGGTAGAGGATTTACCTACACGCTTAAAACGAATTTATGCCGGTGTGACTGAAATCATCACGCAATTTCAGCCAGATATGTTTGCCATTGAACAAGTGTTTATGGCTAAAAATGCGGACTCAGCTTTAAAACTGGGGCAAGCGCGTGGTACGGCAATTGTGGCGGCAGTGAACCATGATTTACCTGTATTTGAATATGCTGCTCGTTTGGTGAAACAGACTGTCGTAGGGATTGGTTCGGCAGATAAAGTTCAAGTTCAAGACATGGTGACACGAATTTTGAAGCTCTCAGATAAACCACAAGCTGATGCGGCAGATGCTTTAGCCATTGCGATCACTCATGCTCATACCATTCAACATACCTTGCATATTGCAGGCTCGGTCAAAACCACAGAAACACACGAAAAAATGACCGCACTTTTAAAAACGAGGTACAGTCGAGGTCGATTTAGATTAAAAATTTAACTGGATTAATATCCAGTTTTATTTTATTCTATGCAAAATTTTTTTACATGGAAATCTTATGATCGGTCGTTTAAAAGGCATCTTATTAGAAAAACAACCTCCTGAAATTTTGCTTGATGTTCAAGGCGTCGGTTACGAATTATTGTTACCAATGACCAGTTTTTATGACTTACCTGAAATCGGGCAAGAAACCACTTTATTTACCCATCTTGTTGTGCGTGAAGATGCTCATCTTCTTTTTGGATTTGCCCAAAAAACTGACCGCACTTTATTCCGTGAATTAATTAAAACCAATGGCGTTGGCCCTAAATTGGCACTTGCGATTTTATCTGCAATGTCAGTCGAGCAGTTTGCTTATGCAATTGAACGAGAAGAACTATCAAAATTAGTTAAAATTCCTGGTGTGGGCAAGAAAACGGCTGAACGTTTATTGGTAGAGTTAAAAGGGAAGTTTAAGGATGTTCGTCAAAGTGATTTCTTTGTTGAAAGCAAACATATTCCTTCAACTTCAGAATTACGCCAAGCTGAAAGCTCAGCAGATGAAGCGGTTGCTGCATTGGTTGCGCTAGGCTATAAACCAACCGATGCTGAAAAAATGGTGAAAAAAGTGGCTAAAGCGGATTTGAGCAGTGAGCAATTAATTCGCGAAGCTTTAAAAGCCGCATTATAAAGATTCAACAGATATGATCGAAGCAGATAGAATTATTAGCAGTCAGGTAAAGATGGATGAAGATGTCATCGATCGTGCGATTCGTCCAAAGCTTTTAGCGGACTATGTGGGACAACCACAAGTGCGAGAGCAGATGGATATTTTTATTAAAGCCGCGAAATTGCGTCAAGATGCCTTAGATCATCTTTTGATTTTTGGTCCCCCAGGATTAGGAAAAACAACTTTAGCTAATATTGTCGCAAATGAAATGGGCGTGAATATCCGTACCACATCCGGCCCAGTACTTGAGAAAGCCGGGGATTTAGCGGCAATGCTGACAAATCTAGAACCACATGATGTGCTGTTTATTGATGAAATTCATCGTCTTTCACCAGCGATTGAAGAAGTACTTTACCCCGCAATGGAAGATTATCAGCTAGATATTATGATTGGTGAAGGCCCTGCTGCGCGTTCAATTAAATTAGATTTGCCACCTTTTACATTAATTGGTGCTACAACCAGAGCAGGTTCGTTAACTTCACCATTGCGTGATCGTTTCGGAATCGTTCAACGTTTAGAATTTTATTCCGTTGAAGATTTAACTTCTATTGTGACAAGAAGTGCCTCTTGCTTAAATCTAGAATTAGAAGATAAAGCCGCTTTTGAAGTGGCACGCCGCTCACGTGGTACGCCCCGTATTGCAAACCGTTTATTACGTCGAGTGCGAGATTTTGCGGATGTGCGCAATGATGGCATTATTTCAGCAAGCATTGCAAAACAAGCACTTTCAATGTTGGATGTCGATGATGCAGGCTTTGATTACTTAGACCGAAAATTACTTACCGCAGTGATTGAACGTTTTGATGGTGGACCAGTTGGATTAGATAACTTGGCAGCGGCAATAGGTGAGGAACGAGACACTATCGAGGATGTGCTAGAACCCTATTTGATCCAACAAGGCTTTTTACAGCGTACGCCTCGAGGGCGAATTGCGACTTCGTTAACTTATCGACACTTCGGACTTCAGAAGCCGTCAGAATAAGGGATATAAAAAAGGACATATTGATATCAATATGTCCTTTCTTTTTAAAACTTGATTAGTTAGTTTCTTCAGTATAGCTCTTCATGCTATTTAATCTTGCTAAACCTACATCACAGCTTTTTTGTTGAGTGGCTAATTCCATTTCAAGAATTTGCTGTTTGCTTTGATTAAGTTTACTTTTGATCTTACCGACTTGAGTATGGGTGCCAGGCTGTTTTTCTGCTTGGGCAATTAAATTTTCTGTTTCTTTAAATAGCTGTGCACATTGTTGTGGAAGCGCAGCTTTGTTTTCTGTAAGAGGTGATGCAGTGGCTGATAGTGCCACAGAACCGAAAAGTGCGGTCAAAATTAAATAAATTTTCTTCATTATTAATCCCTACAAATCTTTCCAAATATTATTAGGCTAAAAAATAGCAAAATCTTGTCGCGCTGTCTAGCGGTTATTTTGTCCATTCCTTTTCAATAAAGTTTCCTTGTGATAGATAAATTTTTCTATTTTTTGTAAAAACACAAAATCTGATCTATATCAATTTTACTATTACTATACCAAATTGTGATTTTGTAATTTATATCAAAAAAATATGATCGATATAACTGTTTTTTATTTTTTATCCTCATAAATAGTAGTAGAATAGAGCGAAATTTTGAATGTTTATATTGTAATCGGTTACTGTATTCTGTTTTGAGAATAGAAAAGGCAATTATTACGTAAATAATTCAATGTCTCTTAACAATTTGTGTTGAGTAGTTTGGGGTGGTTATTTGGGATTATCCTTGGTAATCATAAAGTGAAAATCTTGTAGATTTATACAAGGAGTTGAGATGTTAGACGTTGTTGATCTCTCACGCTTGCAGTTTGCATTAACTGCGTTATATCACTTCATTTTTGTGCCATTAACATTAGGTTTATCTTTCGTTCTTGTGATCATGGAAACCATTTATGTTAAAACGGGCAAAGAAGTATATAAAGATATGACTAAATTCTGGGGTAAGTTATTTGGTATTAACTTTGCTCTAGGGGTGACGACCGGTATTATTATGGAGTTCCAATTCGGGACAAACTGGTCTTATTATTCTCACTATGTAGGTGATATTTTCGGTGCGCCATTAGCGATCGAAGCATTACTTGCATTCTTCTTAGAATCCACTTTCGTGGGTCTATTCTTCTTCGGTTGGGATCGTTTAACTAAAGGTAAACACTTACTCGCAACTTACTGCGTAGCCTTTGGTTCAAACCTTTCAGCAATGTGGATTTTAGTGGCAAACGGTTGGATGCAACATCCGGTAGCGGCAGAATTTAACTTTGAAACCGTTCGTATGGAAATGACCAGCTTCTTAGATCTTTGGTTAAACCCAGTTGCTCAAAGTAAATTCTTACATACATTAACAGCAGGTTATTCAACCGGTGCAATGTTTGTATTAGGTATTAGTGCATTCTATTTATTAAAAGGCCGTGATATTGGTTTTGCTAAACGTTCATTCTCTGTTGCTGCAACCTTTGGCTTTATCGCTGCATCAGCGGTATTAATTATGGGTGATGAATCAGGTTACGACATCGGTAAAGCACAACCTGTGAAATTAGCTGCAATGGAAGCGGAGTTCGAAACTCATCCTGCGCCAGCGCCATTCCACCCAGTTGCGATTCCAAATACGGCAGAAATGAAAAATGATTTTGCGGTTGAAATCCCATATTTAGGTGGTTTAATTGCAACGCGTTCTTTAGACACTGAAATCGTTGGTTTGAAAGAGATTCAAGCGAAAAATGAAGGTCGTGTTCGTAATGGTATGGTTGCTTATGATTTATTCACTCAATTAAAAGCAGAGAAAAAATCAGCAGGTCACGTAAATCCAGAAACTAAAGCAAAATTTGATGAAGTAAAAGGCGATTTAGGTTTTGGTTTATTATTAAAACGTTACACAGATAAAGTTGTTGATGCAACAGATGAACAAATTAAACAAGCGGCTCGTGATACAATTCCAAACGTAGGTCCTAACTTCTGGGCGTTCCGTGGTATGTTAGCGGCAGGTGGTTTAATTATTTTATTAACCTTTGGCGCATTTGTTCAGAATTTACGTAATAAAGTCACATCTTCTCGCTTATTGCTTAAAGCATTGCTTTGGGGGATCCCATTGCCAATCTTAGCGATTGAATTTGGTTGGTTCTTAGCTGAATTTGGTCGTCAACCGTGGGCGATTTATGAAGTATTACCGGTAGGTGTATCTGCCTCTAACTTGAGTGTAGGTGACTTATGGTTCTCTATCGGTTTAATTTGTGTACTTTACTTCTTCTTCATCATTGCGGAAATGTATTTGATGTTTAAATATGCACGTTTAGGTCCAAGTGCATTGAAAACCGGCAAATACTATTTTGAGCAATCATCTAAATAAGCAGGAGATGAATTATGCTTGATTATGAAATTCTACGTATTATTTGGTGGGTGCTAGTTATCGTATTACTTATCGGTTTCTCTGTAACAGATGGATTCGATATGGGCGTGACCGCACTTTTACCCGTAGCAGGTAAGAAAGAAGTAGAAAGACGTATTATGATTAACTCTATTGCTCCACACTGGGATGGTAACCAAGTTTGGTTATTAACTGCTGGTGGTGCAATCTTCGCGGCATGGCCGATTGTTTATTCTGTAGCGTTTTCAGGCTTCTATATTGCCTTATTCCTTGTGTTAGCTGCGTTATTCTTCCGTCCAATTGGTTTTGAATATCGTGCGAAAATTGATAATCCAACATGGCGCGCTGTGTGGGATTGGGGCTTATTTGCGGGTGGTTTTGTACCTGCATTAGTATTCGGTGTGGCATTTGGTAATTTATTACAAGGTGTGCCATTCGAATTAAATGAGCTTTCACAAGCAACTTACACCGGTTCTTTCTTTGCATTATTAAACCCATTTGCATTACTTTGCGGTGTGTTAAGCCTTGCAATGTTAGTGACTCACGGTGCAAACTGGTTACAAATGAAAACCACTGCAGCATTGCGTGATCGTGCAAGAGCGATTACACAAATTGGTGCATTAGTAACATTAATTACTTTTATACTTGCCGGTGTGTGGCTTTCTTTTAAAGAAGGTTATGTTGTAACTAGCACTATCGATCACTTTGCAGCATCAGCGCCAGCTTCAGGTAAAGAAGTGGCAGTTGAAGTAGGAGCATGGTTCAAAAACTTCAATGAAAATCCAGCTTTATGGGCATTCCCAGTATTAGCTGTGGTAGGTGCATTATTAAATGTGGTTGCATCTAAAGCAAATCGTTGTGGTTTTGCGTTCTTCTTCTCTGTATTAACAATGGCAGGTGTGATTATTACTGCGGCAGTATCAATGTTCCCATTTGTAATGCCTTCAAGTACTCATCCAGAACAAAGCTTGTTAATGTGGGATGCAACGTCAAGTGAATTAACATTAACTTTAATGTTCTACTTGGCATTAGTATTTGTTTCCATCTCATTGCTTTACACCATTTGGTCATACTACAAAATGTTTGGTCGCTTGGATGAAAGCTTTGTTGAAGACAACAAAAACTCATTATACTAAGGAGAAACAATATGTTATATATAATTTGGGTAGTGGGTGTGTTGGCTGCAATTATGGTGAGTGCTAAATTAACCATTGGTAAAGAAAAGTCAGGTAAATTTGACGAGTAATGATGATTAATTCGCTCTATCAATTAAGTAATAAGGGTTCCTTGCGAACCCTTTCGTTTATTTTGGCGTTATTTTTGACCGCGGCTTTCTTTTTAAATTTAAATCAATTTTCGACCGCACTTCGTACTGCACATCCCGCTTGGATTCTTGCGATTTTTTGGGGATTGATTAATTTGTGGATTCACGGTATCGGATTTGAAATTCGCCGAGCAATATGGCAGCTTGTTTTCTTGCCATTTATTGGTTATTTCACCACAATAATTGCCATTGTTCAGCATTGGCTACTATAGAAACTCTAGATAAATATTGTTATTTGGAGCTTGCACATCTAATGAACAGGTTCTAAAATAGGCGGCTTGTTATGGCTGATAATTTGAGCATTATTTTGAATAACCAATGTTTTACCTTTCCGGTTCGTGTCTATTATGAGGACACTGATGCCGGCGGAGTAGTGTATCACGCACGTTACTTACATTTCTTTGAGCGTGCGCGAACTGAATATTTAAGAACGCTTAATTTTTCCCAACAATCATTATTGCAGGAACAACAATTAGCTTTTGTGGTCAAAACCATGTCTATTGACTATTGTATTCCGGCAAAATTGGATGATTATCTTATTGTCGAAACTGAAATAACAGCAGTGAAAGGAGCAACAATTCTCTTTGAACAGCGGTTAGTTCGTGAGACAGTGGTGTTATCGAAGGCTACTGTTAAGGTAGCCTGTGTTGATCTAGGCAAAATGAAACCTGTCGCAATTCCTGAAGAATTAAAAGCGGCATTTTTAAAGTAAATAACTTTTCGGAGTATGCAATGACTGCAGAATTGAACTTTTTAGATCTTTTTTTAAAAGCGAGTATCGTTGTTCAACTTGTAATTGTGATCTTAATTTCGTTTTCAATTATTTCTTGGGCAATCATCATTCAACGTAGCCGTATTTTGACGAGCGCGTTAAAAGAAGCGAACACTTTTGAAGATCGTTTCTGGTCTGGTGAAGATTTAAACAAACTTTATGATGGTTTATCTAATCGTCGTGAAGTATTAACGGGTAGCGAACAAATTTTCTTTGTCGGCTTTAAAGAATTCTCTCGCTTAAAACAAGTGAATGCAGATGCTCCAGAAGCGATCATCAAAGGTACGACTCGTGCAATGAACCTTGCGATGAATCGTGAAGTAGAAGCGCTTGAAAGCCGTGTACCTTTCTTAGCAACAGTTGCTTCTGTAAGTCCATATATCGGTTTATTTGGTACCGTTTGGGGGATCATGCACGCATTTATGGCATTAAGTGGTGCAAAACAAGCAACATTACAAATGGTTGCTCCAGGTATCGCAGAAGCCTTGATCGCAACCGCAATCGGTTTGTTTGCGGCGATTCCAGCTGTAATGGCATATAACCGTTTAAGCTTACGTGTAAATGCGATTGAACAAAATTATGGTAACTTCATTGATGAATTCACCACAATTTTACATCGTCAAGCTTTTGGTAAAGCGCCCCATTAAAAATCAATGAAAAATTGACCGCACTTGATTAATCAGACGAAAAGTGCGGTGGATTTTAGCGAAGTTTTAGAGGAAATTATGGCTCGTCGTCAGCGTAAAGACATTAAATCTGAAATTAACATTGTGCCATTTCTCGATGTTCTTTTAGTTTTGGTGTTAATTTTTATGGCAACCGCGCCGATTATCAGTCAGAGCGTTCAAGTGGAACTCCCTGACTCGGTGCAAAGTCAAAATGTATCAAATGAAGATAAAACACCGGTTATCTTAGAAGTAGCAGGTGTAGGGCAGTATTCGATTTCTATTGGTGGTCAACGCCAAGAAGGACTTAACGAAGAAATGGTAACCCAATTATCAAAACAAGAATTTGATAAAGACAATAACACAATGTTCTTAGTGGGCGGAGCAAAAGATGTACCTTATGAAGAAGTGATTAAAGCACTGAATTTACTACATCTTGCCGGCATTAAGTCTGTGGGTTTAATGACCAACCCAATTTAAGATAAGTAGGTAAAACCGTGCAGAATAATCGACGAAAAAAACGTGCAAATGAGTTTGTCATCTCTATTGCGATGCACCTTGCATTGTTTGGTTTGTTGATTTGGAGCTCTCTTTATCAAACCGTTGAAATAATGGGTGGTGGAGAAGGTGAAGGTGATGCCATGGGAGCTGTGATGGTCGATACTGGCAGCGCAGCGCAAGAATGGGGACGTATTCAACAACAGAAAAAAGGTCAAACTGATAAACAGAAAAAACCAGAACCTGTAGTCGAAGAGAAAAAAACAGAGCCTGAACCTGAACCAAATCAGCAAGAAATTGCGAAACAAGAAGAGATTAAGCGTCAGCAGGAAATTCAACGTCAAAAAGAACTTGAAAAACAAAAGCAGCAAGAAATTGAAAAGCAAAAACAGCAACAAGAACTTGCTCGTCAAGAGGCGTTAGAAAAGCAGAAACAAGCTGAAGAAGCGAAAGCAAAACAAGCTGCTGAAGCAGCGAAGTTAAAAGCTGATGCAGAAGCAAAACGTTTAGCGGCAGCAGCTAAACAGGCTGAGGAAGAGGCAAAAGCTAAAGCACAAGCCGAAGCTCAAAAAGCCAAAGAAAAAGCTGAAGCCGATGCTAAAGCGAAGGCTGAGGCAAAAGCGAAAGCCGATGCTGAAGCAAAAGCGAAGGCCAAGGCAGAAGCAGATGCTAAAGCGAAAGCTGAGGCGGATGCTAAGGCTAAGGCAAAAGCTGAAGCCGATGCTAAAGCAAAAGCAGATGCAGAGGCGAAAGCGAAGGCAGAAGCAAAAGCTAAAGCGGATGCAGAAGCAAAAGCGAAGGCTGATGCGAAGGCAAAAGCTGACGCAGCAAAACGTAAAGCAGATCAAGCGGCTTTAGATGACTTCATGAACGGCGGAGATGTCGGTGGTGGTAGTGCATCTAAAGGTGGTAATGCAAATAAAGGCGGTACACAAGGTAGTGGTGCAGGACTAGGTGCTGGAGATGGTGGTAAAGTTGGTGACCAATATGCAGGTGTCATTAAACGTGAAATTCAACGCCGTTTCTTAAAAGACCCAAGCTTTGCCGGTAAAGTTTGTAGCATTAAAATCCAACTCGGTCGAGATGGTACGATTTTAGGCTACCAACGCGTTTCAGGATCTGATGATATTTGTACTGCAGCATTAAGTGCGGTAGCTAGAACGAAAAAAGTTCCAGCAGCACCATCTGATGCTATTTATGAGAAATATAAAGCGCCGACTATCGATTTTGATATCAATGCTCGATAATCGGTTTTAGGAAAGTAACAACGTTAAAATAAGGTGATTAAATGAAATTGATCAAACGTGTTATGGGGCTATTTGTGGTGATGTTTGCATTTGCAAGCACAGCAATGGCAGAAGATGAAGTTCGAATTGTGATTGATGAAGGTGTTGATGGCGCTCGTCCTATCGCAGTTGTTCCTTTCGCAGGTTCTGCACCTGAAAATATTGGTCAAATTGTTGCGGATGACTTGCGTAATAGTGGTAAATTTAACCCTATTCCAGTAAGCCAAATGCCACAACAACCAACGACTGCAGCAGAAGTGAAACCAGAGGCTTGGACTGCTTTAGGTATTGATGCTGTTGTGGTGGGTCAAGTGACATCAACTGGTAGCGGTTATAACATTTCTTACCAATTAGTTGATACTGTAGGTGCATCAGGTACACCTGGAGCGGTACTTGCACAAAATAGCTATACAGTGACAAATAAATGGTTACGCTATGGTGCACATACTGTGAGTGATGAAGTATTCGAAAAATTAACCGGTATTCGTGGTGCATTCAGAACCCGTATCGCTTACGTAGTGCAAAAAAATGGTGGCTCACAACCTTATGAAGTTCGTGTAGCAGATTATGATGGCTACAACCAATTTATCGTAAATCGTAGCTCACAACCAATTATGTCTCCAGCTTGGTCTCCAGATGGTAAACGTTTAGCATACGTATCTTTTGAGAACAAAAAATCACAACTTGTTGTACAAGACTTAGGTTCAGGTTCTCGTAAAGTAGTTGCTTCTTTCCCTGGACATAACGGTGCGCCAGCATTCTCTCCGGACGGTTCTAAACTAGCATTTGCTTCTTCACAAGATGGTTTATTAAACATCTATGTAATGGGCTCAAATGGTGGTACACCTACTCAATTAACTCGCGGTGCAGGTAATAATACAGAACCATCATGGTCTCCAGATGGTAGCTCAATTCTCTTTACTTCAGATAGAAGTGGTTCACCACAAGTTTATCGCATGAGCGCAAGTGGTGGTGGTGCATCACCAGTTGGTGGTCGCGGTAGTGCGCAAATCAGTAGTGATGGTAAAACGCTTGTGATGATCAACGGTAATAACAACGTGGTGAAACAAGATCTCACCAGCGGTAGTTCTGAAGTATTAAGTACATCTTTCTTAGGTGAAAGCCCAAGTATTTCTCCTAACGGTATCATGATTATTTACAGCTCTACACAAGGGCTAGGAAAGGTGTTACAATTAGTTTCTGCAGATGGTCGCTTTAAAGCGAGTCTTCCAGGAAGTAATGGCCAAGTGAAATTTCCAGCTTGGTCTCCATACTTGACTAAATAAAAAAACTCATTGAGGAGAAATCTAATGAACAAATTTGTTAAATCATTATTAGTTGCTGGTTCAGTAGCTGCATTAGCAGCATGTAGCTCATCAAACAACGATGCAGCAGGCAACGGTGCTAACAACGGTCAAACTTTCGGTGGTTACTCTGTTGAAGATCTTCAACAACGTTACAACACCGTTTACTTCGGTTTCGACAAATTCAACATCGAAGGTGAATACGTTCAAATCTTAGATGCTCACGCTGCATACTTAAATGCAACTCCAGCTTCTAAAGTTGTTGTTGAAGGTAACACTGACGAACGTGGTACTCCAGAGTACAACATCGCTTTAGGTCAACGTCGTGCTGATGCAGTTAAAGGTTTCTTAGCTGGTAAAGGTGTTGATGCTGGTAAAGTATCAACTGTTTCTTACGGTGAAGAAAAACCTGCAGTGTTAGGTCACGATGAAGCGGCATACTCTAAAAACCGTCGTGCAGTGTTAGCATACTAATTTTTAGAGAATTTTGATTCTTAGAAAAAGGGAGAGTAGAAATACTCTCCTTTTTTATTTGTTTTAAGATCTTGTCAGAAATTGACGAGTATTCACACAATTAACACAATTTCTTCAGATTTTTCTTGCGTCAGAAAATAAAATCGGTAATATACGCACCTGTTACGAAATGATGTGGGTCGTTAGCTCAGTCGGTAGAGCAGCGGACTTTTAATCCGTTGGTCGAAGGTTCGAATCCTTCACGACCCACCATCTATTTTACAGATCATTATTTAACCGGTTGGGTTGTTAGCTCAGTTGGTAGAGCAGCGGACTCTTAATCCGTCGGTCGAGAGTTCGAATCTCTCACAGCCCACCAATCACATCTTCTTTCCATGTGTTAATAAATTTATAAAAAAGTAAAATTTTTTTTAAATTCTTGACTATATTTAGCGGTTATTATGATAGAATATCCATAAATTTAAGTCGGGCATAAAATGTTACAGAATATTCGAATTGTTTTGGTTGAAACATCACATAGCGGGAACATCGGTTCAGCGGCGCGTGCAATGAAAACAATGGGATTATCCAATCTTTATTTGGTCTCGCCAAAATCAGTGGATGAGCAATCTATTGCATTAGCTGCAGGCGCTGATGATGTTGTGCGTAATGTTCACATTGTTGATACTTTTGAACAAGCAATAGGAGATTGCTCATTAGTAATTGGAACCAGTGCGAGATTACGCCATTTACAGAGTACACTGATTGAGCCAAGAGAATGTGCGGAGAAAGCCAGTGCTCATCAAGGCCAAGTGGCGATCGTATTCGGTCGTGAGCGTGTTGGACTCACAAATGAAGAATTACTTAAATGTCATTATCATTTAAATATCCCTGCTAATCCTGAATATTCTTCGCTAAATTTAGCGATGGCAGTTCAGTTGGTAAGTTATGAAATGAGAATGGCATTTTTAGCAAAAGATAAAACGGAAAGTACACTTTCAACAATAGAAAATATCTATCCAACAGCACAAGAAATGGAATATTTTTTTGCTCATACGGAACAGGTGTATCAGTCTCTTGGTTTTATTCAAAATCAAGGGGTTATACAAAAGTTAAGACGACTTTATAACCGTTCTTCTCTAGAAAAAAATGAATTAAATATTTTGCGAGGAATGTTAAGTGCGGTTGAAAAACGCCTTAATCTGCAAAAAGAGTAAAATTGACTATCATAGTCAGATAGGTAAACTACCTAGATGGCGATTTATAGGGATGCTTTATGAAACTAACATCTAAAGGACGATATGCGGTTACCGCAATTTTAGATATCGCACTACATGCAGGAACAAATCCCGTTTGTTTAGCGGATATCTCAGAACGTCAAAATATTTCACTTTCTTATCTTGAGCAATTATTTGCAAAATTGCGTCGTGGTGGATTAGTAAAAAGCGTTCGTGGCCCAGGTGGTGGCTATCGTTTAGCATTGTCAGCCGATCAAATTTCTATTGGTATGGTGATCTCTGCCGTAAATGAGAACATTAATGTGACAAGATGCCTTGGTAAAGGAAATTGCAAAGGCGGAGTGGAGTGTTTAACTCATTCTTTATGGCAAGATTTAAGTGATCGCATTTCTGATTTTTTAGATGAGATTACATTAGCTGAGCTTGTAGAGAAAAAAACTGGGAAGCATAAAGCTCACAAAGATTTTGATGACTTAATTGTAGTCAACCAATAATGGGAAAGTAGATTAAAGTGCGGTCAAGTTGATAGCATTTTTAGTAGTTATTTAGGAGTGAAAATGAAATTACCAATTTATTTAGATTATGCAGCAACATGTCCAGTGGATGAACGTGTAGCTAAAAAAATGATGGAATATTTAACCATTGATGGTGTATTCGGTAATCCTGCATCTCGTTCACATAAATTTGGCTGGCAAGCTGAAGAAGCCGTTGATATTGCACGTAATCAAATTGCGGATTTGATTGGTGCAGATTCACGTGAAATTGTGTTTACTTCAGGCGCAACGGAAGCCGATAACCTTGCAATTAAAGGTGCGGCACACTTTTATCAAACAAAAGGTAAGCACATTATCACCTGCAAAACTGAACACAAGGCTGTATTGGATACTTGCCGTCAATTAGAGCGTGAAGGCTTTGAAGTGACCTATTTAGATCCAGAAGAAGATGGTTTAATCGATCTTGAGAAATTCAAAGCTGCATTGCGTCCAGATACTATTCTTGTGTCAATTATGCACGTGAATAATGAGATTGGCGTGATCCAGGATATTAAAGCAATTGGTGAGCTTTGCCGTGCAAACAAAACAATTTTCCACGTAGATGCGACCCAAAGTGTCGGTAAAGTCGAAATTAATCTTGCTGAATTACCGGTTGATTTGATGTCAATGTCTAGCCACAAATTGTACGGACCAAAAGGTATCGGTGCATTATATGTTTGCCGTAAACCGCGTGTTCGTTTAGAAGCCATTATCCATGGTGGTGGTCACGAGCGTGGTATGCGTTCTGGTACATTACCTGTACACCAAATTGTGGGTATGGGTGAAGCTTATCGCATTGCAAAAGAAGAAATGGCGACAGAGATTCCGCGTATCAGAGCTTTACGCGATCGTTTATATAATGGTTTGAAAGAAATTGAAGAAACCTATGTAAATGGTTCAATGGAACACCGCGTAGCAAATAATTTAAATATCAGCTTTAACTATGTTGAAGGTGAATCCTTAATGATGGCATTGCGTGATGTAGCAGTTTCTTCTGGTTCGGCTTGTACTTCAGCGAGTTTAGAGCCATCTTATGTACTACGTGCATTAGGTCGTAATGATGAGTTAGCACATAGCTCAATTCGTTTCACACTTGGTCGTTGGACAACGGAAGAAGAAATTGATTACACCATTAATTTAACACGTAATGCAGTAGCAAGACTTCGTGAATTGTCCCCACTTTGGGATATGTTCAAAGAAGGCATTGATTTAAATACTATTGAGTGGTCAGCCCACTAATTTTAAAGGCGGCTAGTCTGCCTAATAGCAACTTATTTAGGAAAGGAACATAATATGGCATACAGCGAAAAAGTTATTGATCATTATGAAAATCCACGCAACGTAGGTTCGATGGATAAAAAAGATAATTCAGTAGGAACTGGTATGGTTGGCGCACCGGCTTGTGGTGACGTTATGCAGTTACAAATCAAAGTAAATGATAGTGGCATTATTGAAGATGCGAAATTTAAAACTTATGGTTGTGGCTCAGCGATTGCATCAAGCTCTTTAATTACCGAATGGGTAAAAGGTAAATCTTTAGATGAAGCAGGTGCAATCAAAAATAGTCAAATTGCGGAAGAACTTGAATTACCACCGGTAAAAGTTCACTGCTCAATTTTAGCAGAAGATGCAATTAAAGCCGCTATTGCTGACTATAAAAATAAACAAGGTAAGTAATCAAAGTGCGGTTGAAAATAACCGCACTTTATCAATTTAAGGATCAGAATATGTCTATAACACTCACTGAAAAAGCGGCACAACGAGTTCGTACTT